>OHPL01000661.1_pt1 | contig 20670 bp, 23 predicted proteins | sample 1577711 | NCBI WGS metagenome assembly OHPL01 (sample SAMEA3879538, study PRJEB24766) | human gut metagenome | biome: human-associated habitat; feature: feces | place: USA | collected 1985/1987
AATTATTGTGCTATAATAAATGCTGTTTTTATAACTAGTTACAGCCAGCCACAACCTTAGGTTGTAAGACATCTTATCATCTCAACTTTCGATTGACAAATATAAAATATTATACTATACAATTTATATAAAATATAAATGGAAAAATATTCGTCATCTTTAAAAGAACAAAAGCAGAACAAAAAATTCTTTTTAAGTGGTGTTAATTATCGTTGAGGTTAAAAAATGAAACAACAAATTACAACCTATTTTAGAGAACATTACAACATTTTTAAGCAAAAACCGCTTCAAGGCAGCGCTGTTTTGGCGATGCAAATTCCGTTCTTACTTGGCTGGGCTATGTTTTTTTACTTTTCGCTAAAAGATTTTTTTGTTTACTATATTCCCGGTAATCTGCAAACTAAAGGAAATATCTACGCCGAGTTAACTTCCGATAGCATTATCCTTATTCTTTATAGTTTTGTGTTCTATAAATTCAGTAAAATAATGCTTTCAAACCAAAGCGGCACAAAAAGCAAAATGCTCATTATAGCAGCTTCGGTTGTAAGCGCTATTATTTGGCCGGAATTGGAATATGCTCTCTTTAAAATGTTCAATTTTTTACCCGAAACTCATATCGCTTTTTGGGCAAATTAGGTTTTCACAACTTTATCCGGTTTCAAATCCAAATTTCCCTTGATACCCCCGGTTTACCGGGGGTTTTTATAGTTTGAACACAACACTGCCTATGTAACAAGCAGATGCAGGTATTCCGCCCCAACCGTCAGGCTTGCGAAACCTTTGGGTTGTGCGAATCAGTTCGGAACACATTTGCATGGGCTAGTGAACGTTTATTAAAATACAGCCCGAAAGTTGAGCCAGATTCAAAGACCAGAACGAGGCCGTCTTTCGCATTCCATTTACTGACAAATCATTCACCGCAAACCGGGGATCTTAGCCAGGTATGCAATGGCTGTTCCATTCCAAAGATTGTTTTGCCTGTATATCAGCAGCCAATATCGGAACAATTCAGGTATGTTTTCAGAGCTCATCTTGTAATTTGCAATAAAGAGAATAAATGATCAATGTTAAGCGCCTTCTAATAAAAAGGCGTGATGAAAACGGTGATTCCAAGGCCGCCCCGGTTCCTACAGAATAACTGCATGTGTGGTTCTGCACTCGGGAAAACGGACGAGAAACAGCCCCGGATTACCGTTTTCACACTTTGTCTCCGTCGAAAGGTGTCGCCATGAAACAGAAAATTTGCTCTTACTGCCAAAAATACCTCGATAATTTTAGAAAAAAGCCTTTCAAGGCCGCAATTATATTGTTGATGCAGATCTTTTTTCTGCTGGGCTGGGGCTTTTTCTATTTCTTTCTTTACCGGATGTATACCGTTATTGTTATCCCCGGGCAAACATTGCCGGTAGAGAACATTTATGCCGAAACTTTTTTTACTTTGCTGGCTACCATTGTTTTCTCATATTGCTTTTACAGGTTTTTCAAAATCCTGTTCTCCAACCGTCGCAGCTTGCAGTCAAAAATTTCCGTAATGCTGGGATCTGTTATTTGCGCTTTTGTTTTGCTGGCATTATGGAACAGTGTGCGTGCTCTGCCTATGTTCAGCCAGGATATAGATCGCGCTTTTTGGGCACAAAACGACATCTGAAAATCAGTTTTTGCCGAGTCGGGAATTGAACCGATGCCACAAATACCAAAACACATCATTTTTTGACTTCTTACGGCAGTTTGTTTGCCGTCTTCTACCGTGGCTTTTTCATCAGATTGCCATATTTCTGATTTATCCTGCCAAAAGGTGTTAAAAAAACCCCGGTTTTTCGGGGTTTTCTTTGCAAGCATCAATTATTTTTTGCCGCCGATAGATGTTTTCCCCATCATATAAGGCTGCAGCTTGACCGGAATGCGGATTGAACCGTCCGCCTGCTGGTGGTTTTCCAAAAACGGCACCAGTGCCCGCGGGGTGGCAATGCCGGTATTGTTGAGCGTGTGTACGAACTTGACCTTGCCGTCGGCATTGTCGCGATAACGCAAGTTGGTACGGCGCGCCTGCCAGTCGGTAATGTTGGAACAACTGTGAGTTTCGCGATAGCAATTTTGAGTCGGTACCCAGGCTTCGAGATCATATTGGCGATATTTCGGGGCCCCCATGTCGCCGGTACAAACTTCCAGCACCTGATACGGCAATTCCAAATCCTGCAAAACTTCTTCCGAAATCTGCAACAATTTCTGATGCCATTTTTCACTTTCTTCAACATCGTTTTTGCAGATAACAAACTGTTCGGTTTTCATAAACTGGTGAACTCGGGTCAGACCACGGGTATCTTTGCCGGCAGCACCGGCCTCGCGCCGAAAACAAGGAGAGAATCCGGCATACAAAACCGGCAGTTCGTTTTCGGGAATAATTTCATCGGCACGCAACGAATTTAAAATCAGTTCGGCGGTACCGGAAAGATAAATGTCGTCTTCGGGCATATAATAGATTTCATCACGGGCAAACGGCAGATAACCTTGGCCGTAAAGCGGTTTTTCTTTGGAGATCGACGGTACCGTAATCACACGGAAGCCGTTTGCCGCCAGCTTGTCCATCACCATCAGGTGAATCGCCAGTTCCAAACGGGCCAGTTCGCCGGTAATCGCATAAGTGCGCGATCCGCAAACCTTTGCGATCCGTTCGCCTTCGCTCCAACCGTTCAATTCCATCAGTTCAACATGATCGCGCGGCGTAAAATCAAACTGAGTCGGTTCGCCGACTTTGCGCCGAACCACATTTTCGCTGTCATCAACACCAACCGGACTTTCGGGACTCGGCAGGTTGGGCATCCGCCACATGATATCATCAAATTTTGCCTGTTCTGCCGCCAGCTTTTCTTGTTCGGCTTTCAATTCTTCACCGAGAGCCTTACTTTTTGCAATAATTGCCGGACGTTCCTCCGCCGAGGCCGATTTGATCGAATTGCTAAGCCGGTTTTTTTCTTCTGCCAACGCCTGAGAGGAAGTTTTAAGCTTATTAATATCCAAATGCAGGGAAACCAAAGCCGGAATATCGACTTTTAGACCTTTTTTGGCAATGCCTTCTTCCACCAGCTTCTGATTTTCGACAATAAATTTTATATCCAGCATTATCATATGTCCTTAGTTTTTTAATTGATTTATAAACGCAAACAGAGTATCAATTTTATAAATAATTACAATAAAAATTTACAAGGACGGACAAGAAATGTTTAAAGACAAGAAAGTGTTAACCGGGGTCAAACCAACCGGCACCCCGCATCTGGGAAATTATCTCGGCGCCATCAAACCGGCAATCAAGCTGGGACAGCAAGCGTTGGAGGCCAACGGTAAACACTACATGTTCATTGCCGATTATCACGCCATCAATGCCGAAAAAGATCCGGCAGTCTTAAACCGCAAACTGCAAGAAATTGCCTGCATCTACCTTGCTGCCGGACTTAATCCCGAACAGTCCGTTTTTTACCGCCAGTCGGATGTGGCCGAAATTCCCGAAATTACAACCATTCTTTACGCTTATACGCCCAAAGGATTTATGAACAAGGCCCATGCCTACAAAGCTGCTGTTGACAAAAACCGCGAAGCCGGCAAACCTGATGATGACGGCATTAATATGGGTCTGTATACCTACCCCACTTTGATGGCAGCGGATATTCTGGCTTATGATACCGATATTGTTCCGGTCGGCAAAGATCAGGTGCAGCATGTTGAAATTGCCCGCGACATCGCGGGGGCAATCAATGCGCATTACAATCGGCCGCTGCTCACCCTGCCCGAATATTCAATTGATAATAATGTGGCCGTCGTCCCGGGAACCGACGGACGAAAAATGAGCAAATCATATGGCAATGTCATCCCGCTGTTTGAAGATGACAAAGCAATTAAAAAAGCCATTTTCTCAATTAAGACCGACTCCCGCCCGATGGAAGAGCCCAAAAACCCCGATGAAATTTTGGTTTACGAAATTTACAAATCAATCGCCACCCCGGCACAGCTACAGGAAATGGGTGACGGCCTGCGAGAAGGCCGACTCGGATACGGACACATAAAAAATATGCTGCTAGATGCCGTGATTGCCGAAGTAAAAGAGATGCGCGAAAAATATAACTATTATATGGCGCATTATCATGAAGTGGAAGCAATGCTTGAAGAAGGTGCCGCCAAAGCCCGGCCGACGGCACAAGCGACCCTGAAACGCTTGAAAGATGCCGTGTTCGGAAGATAACCGGATAACAAGGCGTTTTTATCAAAGAGATTGTACAGTTGCTGCCAGACTAACGGATAAAATCGGTCCGGATTTTATCTTCGATTTTCGGGCGCTCTATTCCCGCGTGTTTTCCGGCTTCAATTGATTTTAACAACCAAGCCATTTCATGTCCCAGCACCCGCATAATCTGCACCCCTTCTTGATCCCGAAACACATCTTCGGGGCGATTGCCGTGTAGCATGTTCCAATAATTGCTGCTGACAACCGGCATCCGGCTGATCATAAAATATTTGTTCAAAACATCAAGGTTGGCCGTTGTTCCAGCACGGCGGGCAGAAACCACGGCAGCACCCGGCTTGCCTGAAAACACAGCGGATCCGGCATAAAATACCCGGTCAAGCACCGATAAAATCCGACCGTTGGAATGGGCATAATAAGTGGGAGAACCGAAGACAAAGCCGTCTGCCGTTTCGGCTTTTTCTAAAATGCGGTTGACTATGTCATCATCAAATATACAGCGGTTATTCAGCTTGCGACAGGCACGGCAGCCGATACAATCCTGCAATGCCCGATTACCCAACCAAATAATTTCGCTGTCAATTCCGTTTTCTGCCAACGCACCGGCAACAATATTCAGGGCGGTATCAGTACAACCGTGTTGGTTGGGACTGCCGTTAATCATTAACACTCTCATTTTTTTCTCCTTGTTATAATATGGCCGTTGTCAATTTGATATGACAGCGACGGCTTTTCAATTGCCATTAATCATAAACCATTTATAATCGCGTCGTCAACTTATGAGGAAAAAATGGAATCTATTGAAAATATATTGAGAACAGCTACCGACAATCAAAACCGTGCCCGGAAGGTAATTGAACAAAGCGGCGTCGTTCGTTGCTGGGAGAACATCGGGGCTAAAGTAAATTTGGTCGGCTCTTTGAAAACGGGTCTTTTAATGAAGCATCGGGATATTGATTTTCATATTTACACGCCGCAGATAAAAATCGGCGACAGCTTCCGCGCCATGGCTCAACTGGCAGAAAACCCGAATATTGTCAAAATTGAATACGTCAATCTTTTGCAGGAAGCCGACTCTTGTCTGGAATGGCATGCCTGGTATCGTGATGAAAGAAATTTATTGTGGCAACTTGATATGATACATATGACCGCAGGCTCTCCTTACGACGGCTATTTTGAAAAAATTGCCGAACGAATTGCGGCGGTGATTACTCCGGAACAAAGAACAACTGTTTTACAATTGAAATTTGAAACCCCCGATGAATTGGAAATCGCCGGAATCGAATATTATCTGGCAGTCATCCGCGATAACATCCGGAACTATGACGATTTTTGCCGCTGGCGTCAAACAAACCCGCTCAACGGAATTGTCGAATGGATGCCATAACATATCCTTTCCTGACGGCCGTGACTTTAATATCAGACTTTTAAATACCAAAAAAGCAACACCGACCGGTGTTGCTTTTTTGCATTTTGACAGTAGGTATCAGAAGCGATAACCGATACCGGCTCTCAGAGCAAGATTGTCGAAGTAGACATATCCAGCCTCAGAGCTTTTAGGGATCATGTAACTCAGATCGACGTTGACAAAGAACTTGTCCGAGATCATGATGTTACTTCCGACCTTCAGTCTACAATGGAGCAAATCCCTCGAGAACTTATCCCTCGGACACTCCGTTGCTTCGGCTGTGGCAATGTACCCCCAGGTCGTAAAACCGACCATACCGTAGAACTCATACTTGTCGCCAAACGACACACCCACAGACGGACTGAAATACATCAGGCGATGACGATTCTGATCGAGCGTCGGGGTTTTGAGCGAGCTGAAGCCGAAATCCACCTCCGCACGAACGAAGTAGCAGTTAAGACCGAGTGCAACGCCTCCCATAGGAGCGTTTTCGAGAAAGTTGTACCCGACATATGCCAGAGCACTTGCACGCAACAAGTCGGGCTCGTCTTTTGGAGCTTTCCAACTTTTATAAGTTTGCGCCTGAGCCACCATTGTCACAGAGAGCATGGCAGCAACTACCGTAAAAATAATTTTTTTCATGACTTAATAATTTATTGTTCATTTTTAATCTATCATATTTTTGTCAAAAGTAAAGAAAAAATGTATTTTTAGGATGATTTTTGAACAAAAAACGGCAAAAACAAGCAAAAACGCTAATAAGATATTATAGTAGCTTTAGGTTTAACCAGACAAAAAATCCTATAAAAAACGACATTCATGAAAAATATTTCCGAGTCATCCCGCCTTTCCCCGGCACGGCAAACTCGTCACCCCATTTTTCTAAATATCCACCGTCCTCAATTTTAAATTGCTTTTTTATCGTATCTTTATAATATGAAGTCGATTGCAATCGCAATCATTGGTTAACTAAACATAAGGACTACAAAATGAAAAAATTAGCTCTTGTTGTCGTATTGCTCGCCCTTTCGGCTTGCACCGGCACCCGCGGAACCATCGGCGGTCAGAAAGTTTGCACCAATGACTATCTGCTTGGCGTTCTTTCGCTTTCTGAAATCGTCAGCCCCTGCGGCAAATAAGACTGTTTTGAGCACAGCCAAATGCCTCTCGCTTTTGAGAGGCATTTTTGTTTAGATTTCACATTGCCCGCAATCGGTGCAACCGTTGCAAATCAGACGGCTGCCGCAGGTTTGGCATTGTTGTCCGAATTTCCGGTGCCAAATTTGCGCATCTTCAAACAATCCGCCCTGCAGCGGCGTGAGTCGAAAGTCAATTTTTTTGCCCTGATACTGCAATCCCGATTTAAATGCCACCCGGCTTTGAAGCTTCTTGTCCTTCAAAAAATAAGTCTTGCCGTCTTTGACAAAACGGGTTCCGGTTTCGATAAAACAGAAGGTCGTTTCAAAAGCGGCGCATTCTTCATATAACTGCTTGACCCACGTATAATGCAGCGGCCGCGAACCGTCATAATTTTCCCCGCCCGCAATCACCTGCTCTATCTGTCCGCTTTGCAGATAACGACTGATGCTGAGAGGACCGATAAACGGCGCCGCCATAATGCCTTTATGCCGGAAAGGAAGCTCAAGTAAAAGCGGAAGCCGCTCGTCGGCATTTTTCTGGTCTTCGCAGGTTACATTAAAAAAAACATTTTCCCAACCTTTTCCCCAATCGGAAGGCAGACAGGCACCGACTCGTTCAGGCCTTTTGGTCAATAAGAAAAACACCACATCCGGACGCTGTCTGATCATCCGCCAGGCATCATTGCGCCACGGATCGGCCTGTTCCAGAAAAAAATCGGAAGTCATGCAAACACGTATCCGCTCACCGCTCTTAATTTTGAAAGCGCCGCTTTTATCTTTTTGCAGCGGATAGTCAAAATTGTTTTTCACTTTATAGACAAGGGCACCGTCCCGATGGCGCTGCCGGTCGAGAAAATACATATAACAGTTGCGACAACCCTCGCTTTTTTTCACACAGCCGTGCCACGGATTCCAAATGTCATGCATCGTTATTCTATCAACCTTGTTTGCTGCTGCGTCTTTCGAAACAGCAGACCTATTTTTCAAACTCACTTACTTATAATAAACTTCATCGGTCCCGCGGTCAAATGGTTGTTTTCGTCCCCGGCATTTCGGCAGCGGATAAATTATGTTCAGGTTTCTTGATATTATCCGCCCGGTGATTATATCGTGTATGATCATCTTAAACAACGAAAGGGTAATGTTATGAAATATTGGATTTTGGGACTTCCGCTGCTGGTTATGGCTTGTACAAACAATGTTGCGGTAAAGGACCAGGCCGAGTACAAATGCGGCGATCAGATTGTTCAGGCAAAAGTTCTTAACGACAACTCCATGATTTTACGAATCGACGGCATCAATCACGTTTTGTCGCGAACCATTTCCGCCGCCGGCGAAAAATATCAGGAACCGGGCACCGGAATATCTTTTACACAACAAGACGGCGATCTCTATCTGGCGATGCACGGCATCAACTACCCGATGTGCCAGAAAATCAGCCGCTAAATTTGAAGCCATCCCCAAACAGCCTCCCGACCGGAGGCTGTTTTTGTTAACCTGTAAACATACTGTCAAGCGAGATGTACATTTTCTACTTTTCCGTTTCTTCTTTTTTCATATAATTAACCGGATTAATGCCGCTTTTGCACATTTTTTCCAAAATAACCGGTTTAACGGCATCCCAAAACCGGCATAATTCCGGCTCGTCGGCAAATAAATGTTTCTGCAGATCCTGACAATAAATTTTCCAGTAAATATCGCCGTCACCAAGCTGATTAATGTAGCCGATATCTTCGGCGCACGAAACCTGAAAATAGGATTCCAGTTTATCCAATGCTTTGACAAAACGGGCTTCCCTGGTTTCGGCTCTTTCAAATTCCTGCCATAACTCCATAATTTCTTTTCGGCCTTCATCAGGCAGCAAAGCCAGCAACCTGTTCATCGACGCCTTTTCCTTTTCTTTTTTCTCAAGATCCAACGCACGGTTTTGAAAAGTTTTTCCCATCGCGATATCTCCGGTTTCCGCTTCAGCCAAATCATGAACAACAATCATTTTAAAAACCTTCTCTCCGTCAAGCCGATGAGCCGATTTATCAAGAAACAAAACCGCCAGTAATCCCATCATCCAGGTATGGGAGGCAACGTTTTCCCACTCATTGTCGGACAGCAGGGTTTTCCTCTTTTCCGATTTAAGTTTTTCCGCCGTCTGCAAAAATTTCATAATGCCCTGCATAACTTTGTCCTTGCCTGATGATCTCTTATTTCATATATAGCAAACAACAACCCAACTTACAAGCTATAACCCGAGCCTTGCCAACGGTTGTGATGCGTAACAAGCCTTCTCCATTTAAGCGGGCTTTTCACCTCCAGCCCTGTTTTTTTGACCGGCAACATTTTTTTCACCCTATTTTTGCAGCAAGCTATTTAAAAACCAAATATCACTCTTATTTTTGATGTACCTGAACAAAGAGGTGAATAATGAATCCGACAATACCAATTTATGTATGCTGTCATCAAAAATGCCAGCTGCCCGATAACGAGCTGCTGGTTCCCGTTCAGGCCGGGAGAGCATCTGCCGGCTTTCGTCTTGATATGGCGGGAGATGACAGCGGCGAAAATATTTCGCTGCGCAATCAAAATTTTTGCGAGCTTTCGGTCCTTTACTGGATCTGGCGCAATACCGGGCACGATTGTTTCGGCCTGTGTCATTATCGCCGTTTCTTTAATTTGGCCGGTAACGATACCGAACTGGAATCGTTGGAAGATTTTACGGCCCAAAGCGGCCATACGGCCGAAAACCTACAGCAGCTGATGGAAAAGTGGGACTTGATCGTCCCGGCGGCAAAATCGAAAGAGAACGGTTCTTCCTTATATAAGCTTTATGCCGCGGCACATCACCTCAATGATATGAACCTGGCCCTGGCAATTATCCGCGACGTCTATCCGGAAATGATACCGGCGGCGCAAAATGTTATTTTTAAGCAAACACGCGCTTATTACAAAAATATGATGATTTGCCACCGCGACTTTGCCGACGCTTATTGCCGTTGGCTGTTTGATGTTTTGCGGCGGCTTGACAATCTCATTTATCCGCAGCTTGACAAAAGAACGCCTTATCAACAACGGGTATACGGGTTTCTCGGTGAACGGCTTTTTAATATCTTTCTTGAATACTACCGCCGCCATCATCCGCTGCGGATTAAAGAAGTTCCGCTGTTAATTTACCAGCAACCGGCAACGGAAGAAATTCCGCTTTGGCAAACCGCTTTGAGCGAAAAATCGGCCTGGCATACCGCATTGAACATTTAATTGTCAGAAGGAAAAACAGTATGGGCAGAAAAATGCAAAATTTGATCGTCGGCTGCGGTTTCAGCGGCGCTTCACTGGCACGTAAACTGGCCGAAGAACTGGACCAGGAAGTGACGATTATTGACAGCAAGGAGCATATCGGCGGCAACTCTTATGACTATTATGACAAAAACGGAATCTGCATTCACAAATACGGCACCCATATCTTTCATACCAACAACAGCGACGTATGGCATTTTTTAAGCCGTTTTACGCGATGGCACCCTTATATGCACGAAGTTAAAGGGATGGTCGACGGCCAGGAAGTGCCAATCCCTTTCAATTTAAATTCGATCCGCCAGGTTTTTCCCGAAAGCATTGCCAGCCGGCTTGAAGAAAAGCTGATTGCCAAGTTCGGATTCAATATTAAAGTGCCGATTTTGGAGCTTCGACGCAGCGAAGACAGCGAGTTGGAATTTCTGGCCGATTACATATATCATAAAGTGTTTTTGGAATATACGCTCAAACAATGGCACCTCAAGCCCGAAGAACTTGATCCCGCGGTTACCGGAAGAGTTCCGGTTTACATCAGTCGCGACAACCGTTATTTTCAGGACAAATATCAGGGGATTCCGCGCAACGGATATACGGCCCTAATCAAAAACATGATTGATCATCCACGTATAAAAGTCATTTTGAATACACCGTTTCAATCGATAAAAAACGATATGGAATATCAAAACCTGTTTTACAGCGGCCCGATCGACGAGTTTTTTGATTACCGGTACGGAGAATTGCCTTATCGCAGTCTCGAATTTGAATTTGTCGAATATAATCAGGAATATTTTCAAAGCAATTCGGTGATCAACTATCCCTGCAACCACGACTTTACCCGTATCGGCGAATATAAATATTTTCTAAACGACCGTTCGCCGCATACGGTAGTCTCGTTTGAATATCCGGCCGATTTTGTACGCGGGTCCAACGAACGTTATTACCCGATTGTCAAACCGGAAAATCATGAACTTTATCAGCGCTACACCCGCGATGCTGCATTGATGCCCAACGTTCATTTCCTCGGGCGCCTCGGTGATTATAAATACTATGATATGGACAAGGCGGTCGGCCGTGCACTCGAAATCTTTAATTCTTTAACCACAAAGGAGAAAATAACCCATGCAGCCTGATGTATCTGTCATTGTGCCGATTTACGGTGTTGAAAAATATCTGCGCCAGTGCTTGGACAGCATTGTCAACCAAACGCTGAAATCGTTGGAAATCATTTTGGTCAACGACGGTTCCTGCGACAAATGCCCGCAGATTATCGATGAATACGCCGCCCGCGATCCGCGTGTCAAAGCTCTTCACTTAACCAACGGCGGCTACGGAAGAGCGATTAATCACGGTTTGGACGCCGCCACCGGAAGATATATCGGAATTGTGGAATCCGACGACTGGATTAGAGAAGATATGTATCAAAAATTGTTGGAAAACGCCGAAAAAACCGGCGCCGATATCGTCAAATCGGGCTTTTTCGAATATTTCGGTTCCGAGAACGGTTCCGAAGAACATTTCAAACCGATTCATTGGCTGTCCAAACTGCAATGCCCCGCCGGCGTTTTCCGCATTTACGACTGTCCGGAAATTTTGTTCCATCATCCCAGCATTTGGTCATGTTTGTATAAACATTCTTTCCTGAAAAGTATCGGCGCACGGATGGAAGAAGTCAAAGGTGCCGGTTGGGTGGACAATCCATGGTTTTACGATACGTTGCTCAACGGAACTGTCAGTTTTGTCCGCGAAGCCTTTTATTATTACCGGCAAAACAACCCCGGACAGTCGAGCAATCTCAAAGATTATACCATACCGTTCCAACGTTGGAACGACATCTGGAAACGCCTCAAAAAACTTCCCCGCAAGAAATATGTCAAAGTGGCGGAATGGTCGTTTAAGAAAGAGTTTTACGATTCTACCTACGCTTACGGCATCGCTTATCATCAAGGGAAAACCGACCGCAAACAATATATCAACGCCAGTTTTAACCGGGTTGATCCGCGCGTTGTCACGACTTCGCCGCTGTTTAATCAAGCGCAAAAAGATATTTTTACAATGCTGCGTAACGGAGAAACTCACCGTTATGATGAGATTTTACGGCAAAACCTTCCGGCACAGGGATAAACGGACGTGCTCAAAGTTTTATATTATAATTGGACCGATTGTCAAAGCCCCCGCGGCGGCGGCGTAACAGTCTATCTTCACAATCTGATCAACGCCTTGCGTGGCAACGAAAAAATCTGCCCGGTTTTCTTAAGCGCCGGCGACGTCTACAGTCCTTTTTCTTACAAACCCTACATCCGCCCACTGAAAGGCCGCAACAATACTGACTGTCCGGCTTTTGAACTGGTAAATTCTCCGGTTCCGGCGCCGGGCACGCTGCTGGTTCACAATCTCCACAATTATCTGGACCAATCCGACTGTACGGTTTTGGAACTGTTGCGAGAATTTATTACCGAACAAGGCGGCTTTGATGTCATCCACTTTCACAACCTGGAAGGCTTGCCGCTGAACATTCTTAAAATCAAAGAGTATTTTCCCGGTCTGAAAATTATTTTTTCACTACACAATTATTTTCCTTTTTGCCCACAGGTTCAATTATTCCAAAATCATAATCAATGCTGTTGTCAGAGTTTTCATGGAGGCCTGGAATGCGGACGTTGCCGTCACAAACCCCTTGACCCGCAATGCTTTGTTCAGTCCATGACGCTATGGTTTGAACCCGGATCAATATGGCAGCAACTGTTGAAACCCTGGTTAAAATTCAAATCGGCACATCTTGCCGAGAAGTTGCTTTCCATAAAAACACAGCGCAATTTGCCGCAAACCTACAAAGAATTTCGGCGTTTAAATATCGCTTTTATAAACCGATATACTGATAAAGTTCTGGCCGTATCGCAACGCGTGGCTGATCTTGCGGCCGGTTACGGTATTCGCCCCGACCTTCTCGAAGTTGCCTATATCGGCACCGATTATGCGGGTATCAAACCGTTTACTCCGGCTTTCAAACATGAGGACAGCTCCTGTTTCACGTTGGCCTTTCTCGGCTATGCCCGAGCTGCCAAAGGATTTTTCTTTTTGCTGTCGGCTTTGGAACAACTGCCGGATGAAATGTCAGCGCAAATCAATCTTCGCTTTGCCGCCCGGCATATTTACGATGTTGTTCCGCCGCAACGGTTGCAAAAACTGCAGCAAAAATTTCACCGGCTTGAAGTATCCGACGGTTATCGGCGCGGAGAGTTGCTCAAACTGTTGGCTGATGTCGATCTTGGAGTGGTTCCGGTCATTTGGGAAGACAATCTGCCCCAAGTTGCCATAGAAATGGCCGCCTGCGGAGTAGCAGTCTTGTCCAGCGATTTCGGCGGCGCATCCGAACTTTCGTCCTCGCCGCATTTTCGCTTTCGCGGCAACAACACCGCCGATTTTATCGCGCGCCTGTCTTATATCTTCAATCACCGCGAGGTTCTGGCCGAATATCATCGTTTGCGGCGGCCGCTGACAACAATGTCTCAGCATATCAGCCAACTGGAAGAAAGCTACCGTTCCGATGTCCGGACTTTAGCGCAAACCGGCTGAATCGGTGGCACACCCTTTTTAATGCGGCATTAGCAATCTTCCGGCAAGACAAGAGGTTTTCCGGCTCGCTATAAACTGGCGCAAAAGCTAACCGCCGAAGAATATCAACAGGCCGAGCAAGCTTGGGAGCATCCGATGCAAAGAGGCTTGTTACGGAAAAAGCTGTTCCACCGTTAAAGCTGCCGGCGGCAATGGTTATTTCCTTTACCGATAATCATCGGTGTGGTGTTGTTTAGCTAATTAATTTTAGGCCGCATATTCGTAAGAAATTCTCCAAACGTAACATAAGAATTCGGTTAAACGCATGGTTTGTAAAAGAAAAAACGGCAAGTTTTTATAACTTGCCGTTAGAATTAAGATAATCCGTTCCCGATTTATGCGTTGATTTTATTTAAAATGTTTTCAATTTGCAAAAATGCGGAATCTATTTCCGAATGGGTACAATTTGGAACAAGCTGATAATTCAGACGGACACCCAACACCCTCAATATTTTATAAGAATCTTTTCTTTCCCGGTTTATATATGAGTCACTCTCCCCTTCAAGCCAGTAAATCGGGGTTTCGGTTTTATTTGCATACTTCAGATTATAAGGTAAATCTCCGCAAATGCTGATCGCACATTTCAAATTCAGTTCCAAAGCCACAGATACGGCCATCCCGCCGCCTTGTGAATGCCCGATCAGCACAATATCTGACAGCGGATAATTGAGTTTCTGCAATTTCTCCTTTATAAAATTTAAAGAATACAGATACTCTTCCTCAACGGCATTTTTACGATTGTTGTGTTCAACTTTATTAAACCAAACGAACCGATCTTTTTTGACAGGATGGGGAAAAGGCGCGTTAAAAGACACAAAATCGGCTGACAAGATTTCTGCCAATTTGTGTATTTGTTCACCATAGGCATTTTTATTCGCCCCTTTTCCGTGTAAAAAAACCAAAAGCATACTGTTTTCCCTCAGTCAAATTTATAGAAATGCTTCTTTTTTATAACATTTTTTACCATATTTTTTCTTTTCATTTTACTTAAATCATTAGTGGTTCTTCAAAACTACAAAGCCGTTCCTTTTTTCGGACGATATAGTTTTGACATGTCCACCCCCTCAAATTCCAACAATCTGATTTTCATATCCAAACCACCGGAATATCCTGTTAAACTGCCATTTGTACCAACCACTCTGTGACAGGGGATAATAAGGGAAATCGGATTATGCCCGACCGCACCGCCGACAGCTTGTGCCGACATTCTGGTTAAACCTTTTCTTTGAGCTATTTTTTTTGCAATATCTCCATAAGTAATGACTTGACCATAAGGAATTTCACAAAGAATCTTCCATACCATTTGCCGAAATTCTCCACCGATAGGAGCCAACGGTAATTCAGATATTGCCGGTTTTTGACCTTGAAAATACTTGTCCATCCAATCTTTTGCTTTTTGAAAAACGGCTAAATCATCTTTCGGGTACATTTCACCCTTAACCGTATCACCGAAATATTTTTGCCCTTTCATCCACAATCCGACAATATTATTCTCATCGGCTCCTAAGGTGATGACACCAATCGGCGAATTATAATCTGTCCTGTAAAACATTTTTATTATCCTTTTTGTAAAGAGTTCCATAAGTTGATTGTAGCATAACTTCCCCACGGACTGCATTGCGTTTTCAGTTCGGAAATTTCTTGAGAAGTAAGGGTTTTCAAAGCTTTTTTTACGCCGTAATCTGTTTCTAAAAATGCATCGGGCCAATTCATCGCTCTCATTGCCAGATATTGAGCAGTCCATTGTCCGATTCCGGGTAATTTTAGTAATTTCTCGATTTCTCTTTCAGGAGAGGAACAAAAAGTTAAATCAATTTCTCCGCTATACAAAGCAAGAGCCAAATTTTTAACAGCTTTGGACCGCATAGATGTAATTCCCAATTTTCCTAAAATATTTTCCAACGGTTCCTCAATATGAACAATCATCTCCGGAGTAGGAAAAATATGCGTCAGCCCCTCGATGCCGGCTTGTAAAGGTATCCCCAGTTTTTCTGTAAAACGGGCAATTAGTGTTTGTGCGGCTTTTATACTCACTTGTTGTCCCAAAATAGTTCTGACCGCCATTTCAAAAACACTAAAACATCCAGGCAGACGTGTTCCTAAAATGCATAAATCAGGCTTAATTTTATTCATCACTTTTAAATCATTATAAATGACCGCGGGGTCACAATACAAATCAAACATTATTCGGACACGAGCCAAAACTTGGGGCAGAACAGGAAGTAAAGATGTGGAGGTGCTAATCGCCAACATATTCTTTTCAGAAATGTGTCCGATTTTAATCCAGCCTGTGATACGCTGTTTATTTACATTTTCTAAACTGACGGTTCTCCAATACTCATTGTTTTTGACAACCTCTATGCCGGGAATGGAACGTTCGGCCAAAAAAGACAATAAACTGTCCCATTTATAAGGAGGATGGTAACCGGCAAAAACTGTAACCATATCCGTTTGCGAAACCGCAAGTGACGATTGTTTGCGTAAATCAGATGGCGTAAGGTGATATTTTTCTTTAAATAAAGCATTAAAACGTCTCAGGCTCCCAAAACCTGATGCCATAGCAACATCAAGAACTGAAAGTTTAGAACTCATCAAAAGATTCTTAGCTAACAATAAACGGTATGTCTGCATATATTGAACCGGGCTGACGTGGAGTTCCGTAATGAACGAACGTCGCAAATGCCTATCCGAGCATCTCAGACTTTCGGCGATGGCCGCTATACTGTTTTCCTCGAAACAATTTTCTTCAATTTTCCTCACTGCCTTAAAAACCAGATTAACAGTTGCATCAACCGGAGCCAACCCGGGAGCCAATTCAGGACGGCAAAGCAAACAAGGGCGATATCCGGCTTGTTCGGCTTCGGCAGCCGACGTAAAAAAGGTACAGTTTTCTTCTTTGGGCATTCTGGCTTTGCAAACCGGCCGACAATAAATTCCCGTTGATTTAATGCCTACAAAAACACGCCCGTCATACTGCGCATCTTTTCGCTTAAAAGCTTCATACCAAATTTTATTGTTTTTATTGCACATATCCTGCCCATACATTCATAATTGCAAGTTATAAATTATATACTAAAAAATAAAAAATCTCGCCATTTTCGGACATAGATATTTTTTCTGCCTTTCTGATGAATGTCAAGAACCTGAATTAATAAATATTACAAAACTCAATGAATTTATAACTGACATAACAGCTTGGAAAATAAATATGATAAAAAAGGAACCTTTCATGTTTATATCGCGACATATTTTTTGAGTAACGGCCAACCCGGCGTAGAATACCATCAATCCGCCCAAGATTGTAAGCGGTAAAAAATCGAAAGAATAGATGAATATTAAAAAAGAACCAAGTGTCATCAAAGCTCCAAAATATTGCGAACGATTAAAAAAGCCTTGAAATGAAAAATAAAAAGTTAAAGGACTTTCTCCCCAAATACTTTTGTTGAATTCTCTGATTTTATTGCTGATTTCATCTTTAATTTTTTGGAAGTTAAAGAATTTCATCGCTGTATCCTTATAGATAAAAATGACAGGTTAGGCAACTTATGTATATAAGATACCTAACCTGATGCCAATCGGTTGGGATTATTTCCTGCTTCAAAATAAAGATTTTATAAATTCGATTATGAGCCCGGATATTCCATATAGTAACGGCAGCAAGAAGATAAATTTAGCCAACAACGGATGATTTCTCATATTGCTGGTTCCCAAAAGAAAATAACATAACCAACCAAATAAATCATCTTTTAGGCTGCCGATATAAACTTCTTGATTGACATAGTTCCACGCATACGACATCGCTTCGGAACCAAATATCGGATCATCTTTTCGGGGAGGATAAAAATATTCATGAATTAAGCATATAAAAATTATTGGATATATGGCTATATACCATTTAAACTGCCAAAGTAGTTTAAACATTTCAATCATAGTGAGTTTTATTTTATCAATCATTTCTCAACCCTAAGCAGTAATTGCATATATGTTACAATATAGAACAAATGAAGAAATACAAGATTAAAATCTTATCTTTCTTTATTACATACTGTACAGAAAACCCAGAGTTTACTCGAGGCTGAATACAAAGATGTGGAACAACGCTATTCCACATCTTTGAGCATGTTAAACGACTAAGTTAGTCGCTGCTATAGAACTCTCTGTTTATTGGGAGATATCTATTTTAATATTACCAATTGTCTTTAGGATAATTTACATAAACCGGAACAGAATCCTGACAATTATCCATGTAATCACTTAGTTTTCCTGTTTGCCACGGAATATCAATGCAACCAGCAGAGCCTTTGCTCCAGCCACCATGAATCGTAAAGCCATCTCTCCCGTAAGTATTGGTAGAAGAATCAGGTCTTAACCAAATTCTTCGTCTTCCCCATGCTGGCAAAGATCCTTTCCATTTTCCTCTTTTTACATTTAATATTCCAGTAGCCGCACCTATAACTGCATCCACAAAACCTATTGATTGGCGTTGATCTTGATCTGCATAATATATTCCTTCTGGAATAGGGCCTTTATCCAAAATATTTTGGAATTTTTTTGCTTGATAATCCGGCTGTCCTGACATAGCGTCAAGATTATTTACTTTTTGCTTGTTAACAAATAAATTCAAATTTTGTCCATCAAATGTCATATAACAATTGTGATTATTGTCTGTTATATTTTTCATATTTTCCACATTAGCGGCGATCTCAAAGCCTTTAACGTTATCGTTGTTTTGCGGATGGTTTTGCCAAAATCCGGTGCCCAACTGTGGGTAGTCTTGTTGGGGAATGCCATGTTGTTTTAAGATATCCGCCAGGTGCTTTTCTCTGTTAAAACGGGAAAATTGATATTCCAGCTCGTCCCGAGTAGAAAATCCGCTGTGATCAACACCATAGGCATCAACTTGGTTGCCGTCGGCAACATAACCGAACGGCGTTGTATATTTCTTAAAAAAGTTCATTTTATTATCCCTCATAAAATAAAATTTAAAACAAAAAAAGAGCCATAACTCGTATGACTCTTTGTCGAATAAAAAAAATGATGAGAACGGTTGGTTACTCTTTTCTCATCATAGAAATGTTTATATCACAATCCGTCGCTTTCATCCACAAGTTTTAAACAATATTGAAAATATATTTGCAGTTCAAGATTGAAAATAGTTTGGCCTCCAGAACAATATCGCCGGCAAAATAACCTTGAAGATTGCAAATTGTTGGTTGTCTTTTAACGTTTTAGGAATATTATAATGGTATTAGAATTGACAAAGGTTGCAATATGAAAAAAATTTTGTTTTTTGCGTGGTGTGTTTTATGGGTTTGCGGTTCTTATGCTCGTGCAGATACGGCAAAGGCATCTGAAGAGAAGTTTTTAAATCCGGTTTTTTATGAAAAAATGATTTCGGCCTCGCATTCAAATTTTGAGGTTCAGTTGACTCCGACAAGTATTCATTTGATGGCAAGTGACAGCTACACATATGATTATACTTGTAAACTCATTGATAACAAAATGGAGACGGTTAGTCTGGAATGCTTCAAATATGATTATGAGCATCAAAAAGAACCGACAGAAGTTTTTACTTATACCTTAAAACCCTGTACTAAAGAAAATCAATGTTTGGACGAAGGCGGGTGGCTTGTATATCAAAAGGTTAAACCTTATAAATATTTTAATGAAACGCTTAGCTACATAATTCCTTCAAAAACAGATAATGCGCCTAAAGATAAATTTGTTAATCCGTTATTTTATAAGAAATTATCACCAATCTCCAGAGGTTCCAGGCCGACATTTTTAACACCAACATCAGTTACTTATCTTGATTTATATGATAAAGAAGTTGTTGGAAAATGTAAAATGTTGGAAAATACGCAAATGTTTGTCACCTTAGATTGTTCTTTTTATCAGGAAGAAACCAAAGAAACATATGATTACGTTGTTCGCTATGTTTTGCAAGGTTGTGATGAAAAAAAAGAATATTGTTTTGAAGGTAAATGGTTTGTGTTAGAAAATATATCAGGCAGTGAAATAGGAACTTTTATAATAAAAAATAAAGATATGGGGCAGTAAGAACTGCCCCATTTGGGGTTACCAAGATTTAATATTTCGGATCTGTTGTTCAGCCCAAAAATTACGGTCTTTGCCAACATCTTTCCGGTGAATATTATTCAGAATCCCCTCCTCGCCAAAAAGATTTTTATCGGCAATCGCTTGTCTGAGTTTCGGCCAATTTTTGGCAGAAACATTTCCGGTATTGAACTTAATATCCAAGATAACATTCTGTAACTCAGGCGGAAAAGTCTCAAAATCAGGAAACTCTTTCTGAAGATATATAATATCTTTTGCCAGATGGTTGCGAAGCAATCTCTCTATTTCGTTAGATGAAATTTTTAACTTGGATTTCTTTTTATAAGAGCTGGCAAGATTATTATTTTTTTTAATTAACTTTCCATCACGATCAATATTTGATTTTCCTTTTGATGTTATGGCATCAAAATAATTAAAAGCCGCCCGTTTTTCAGCATCTGTTGCCATCCGTCCGTTGATTTGCCAGTTTATCTGATTAAAAGTATTCCAGTCATCAACATTGGCACCGGCTCCGGTTGTTTTATTCCAAGTGGTATCAATATAGATATGGTCTAAAGGTTTTTCCATTTTTTTTATTACCGGCAATATTCTATCCAACAATTCATTTTCCGAAAATTCTGGCTTTTTTTCTTCATGCCATTCTGGACGATTTTTATATCCTTCAGAAAATAAAGTGATATTAGCTTTTTTAAGCGGATATGGAGTAAAAGGTTTAGACATATCCGGTATTTTTGTTTGAAATGGTTGAGATGTTGTTTGGTTGTTATTGGATTGATATTCAGATTTATCCCAAAGAGTCATAAAAGTATCATCCTTATTATTTAAAGGAGTTTGGTTTGGCCTATTTTCAACATTAGTAGCGATCTCATAGCTTTCGACGTCGTCGTTGTTTTGCGGATGGTTTTGCCAGAAGC
>OHPL01000677.1_pt1 | contig 20452 bp, 6 predicted proteins | sample 1577711 | NCBI WGS metagenome assembly OHPL01 (sample SAMEA3879538, study PRJEB24766) | human gut metagenome | biome: human-associated habitat; feature: feces | place: USA | collected 1985/1987
ATTAACCTACGCTCATTTCCAATAAATTACACTCTTTTCGTAACTTCGATGCGCAAATATCCCAAAGCCGGAATATTGCCATCCCAGAAATTATACTTTTTCAGCGCCGCGAATTTTTCGTCCATACTCTAAGATTTTACACAAAAAAACATTTTTTCAGACACAAACGAAAATTTTGACAAATAATTTCCGATCGGGCGCAGTGCGATTCGTCACGTTTTGTAACGGAATGTAACGCCCCTACCGCAACCGTTTCGTAAAGCGAGGATACCACTCGACATCCACACCGGTCATCGACAACCGCTCGTTGGCCGTCAGATGCAGTTTGAACCGCAGGAATTTGAACGACGTAGAAGTACGCCGAAAGCGTGCGTCCATATCGCCGACACGACACCAAACGTCGCGCAAGGTTATCCATGTACGGCAGTCGTTCGACCCTTCGGCGATCACATGCACGAAACAGTCCTGCGACATGATGCGCACTACGGCTGTTTCGAGGCGTTTGAAATCGGTCGTTCCGAATTTCAAGGGGCGCGTTACGATGCGGCAATCGACGGAACAGGACATCGTTTCGTCGCCAAGTAAGGCGATCGCGCCGCGCATAATGATCTGCCCGTTATTAAGTATCCGTCCGGTCATATCGCGCGACGACCAGAAGCCGGAGGCCAGCGAATAAACATAGGCATACGGATATTCGGGGTTATAGACGATCAAATCCCCGTATTTGAACTGAAAGCAGATCTGCGCCGTTTTCAAATATTCGGTCAGCTCTCCGGTGTATCGCTCGATCTGCCGGGAAATAAGCTGCGAGGAACGTCCTCGGAGGTTATGTACGCCCCGTGAGGTGATATAAAACACCGTTTCCAACGCCGTGCAGGTGTTCGGATTGATAATCTGGTCGTGATTGACAGGCAGAATATTGGAATAGAGCACCTCGCCTGTTCCGCTTTCCAGCGACCACACGCCCCGATCCGTAAAGACGTAGAGCGGGAAAGCGCCGAAACGGGTTGCGGAAAGCTCATCCACCACCGTCGCAATGGCGATGATCCGCTCCTCGCTTACTCCGAAACGGTACGAATTGGCAAAAGGCAGGGAAAACAGGTTGTTCGTCGCAGATACTTGTACGCGGTTCGTCTCGATATAAGTATCGTCGTCGTTCGTCTGTTCATACTCTACGGGGGATTCGGACATTTTAATACACGGGTATTTTGCATTGCCGGATGGAGTGCCGACGGCATAAGCATAATTATTACCCTCGCAGGCATCGAGCTTGACATTCAGCAGACATTTTCCGCCATAAGAGCCGGGGTCATCGACCATAACGGCAAACTGGACGGCCCGATAATCGGGGTATGATGCGACCCTGCGGATTTTCGTCGGCCGGAACGCTGGTACAGAACGACACACTTGCTTGCTGGTATTGTCTATATCCAACCGGCAAATCAACTTCGTCGTTATCCCCTCTTCCGTCTCACCCAAACAAAAGCGGGAATAACCGGCAAAAAGGCGGGTACGGATATTTCCCTTGTGCAACCGCCCGTTATATTCGTAGTAACACCCTGCAACCTGCGTGTGGAGCGATTGCGTAGGCTCGAAAACCGGCTGGCTCTCCGCATTTTTCAGAAGCGTATAGGTGAGTGCCTCTTTATGGCTGTTCTTGACAAAATCGCGCACTTCAATCTCTTTAATCCGATACAGAGGTTCCTGCAACAAGTCCACGTCCTTTGTAAACAGTTTTCTGAAATCCGCAGCCCACATGTAACTGTTGTCATCTCCGCTCCCCCGATCCGACAGGCTCCATTTGCCGTTCCATGTCTGTTCGAAATCGTACACAGGAATAATCCGAGTGGAATAGATAGCCACGCTCTCGATGATGCGCGTATCTATCCCTTCCGGAATATTGATAACGATTTGAGGCTGGATATAAAAATTATTGGTGCAGGTCGTGTGCTTGTATTTCGTCCCGATGAAAACCCCGTATCTGATACTTTCCGGGACTTTCGACGGCATTCCGTCCGCCACATAATCGACGTACTGACCGTCCTCGCTCTCTCCGCCGTCCGAGGCGAAGATCATCAGTTCCGAGTTCGCCACCGTAGCACCATCCATCATGCGATAGGCGACCATTACGGCTATGGCTCCGAGCCAGTATTCGCCATCCACGGCAGGAAGCAGCAATGTTTTGTTTTTCTTATCAGTGATGCGTGTAAAGAAATACCCGCCGTCCGGAGCGATATTATCCATGCGTGCCAAGTCGTCACCGGCGACGTAATCATACGTGACACTCCCGAAATCATGATGTATCGCTGCATAAAAATCGGTCTTGAAGCGCGATCTATTTTCTTTCGATTCGCTTATATCCGGCGGTTCCGGCATATCGAAAGCGACATATTCATTACCGTAAAGGACGTAATATAGCTCCCGACCGTCGGTAATAAACACCAAGACATTCCCGAACGAAAAAGTCTGCCGCAGCTCCGACACCCCGCGCATAATCACCTGTGTCGAGGACAGCCGCCCGCCCGACACGCACACCTCGTGAATCGTGCCGCTTTCGTCCGAGGCGATATAGAGGTCATCGGCCGTCGCGGGATGCTTATACAACAACGTAAAACCTCCGAAATCGGTTATTTCCGCCACCGGCCGGAAAGTCTCGACATTCCGCCATGCCCCCGCGTCATATCGCAGGTTGTGCAGGGTTTCGCAACAGCCGTCCTGCACCGTCAAATCATTTTCCGCACGGTTAATTCCCGCTATCGGAACCGTCTGCCTCTGTCGTTCCATGCTCTTGTATGTAATAGTTGTGATTGATTTCGTTGTGAATACGCTGGTTCAATACCATGAACAAGTCGTTCGGTTCGGACTGTCGCTTTTCGGCCCCGCTACTCATATCATACAACGTTTTGCAGGCTGCGATCAGATTTTTATCGGACATGGCCCTGCGCAGCTTCGCGTCCGACAGACGCGCCCATAATTCGGCAATAGCCGCATCCCGCGCCTTAATTACCCGTTCAAGATAGTCGCCTGTCAGCTCGCTGCGGACGATCGTTGTCTCGACCTCCTGCCTCAAATCCTCGACCGATGCCCGCAGCACTTGTTGCTGCTGCTCGCCCAACGCCTCCCACAAACGCTTTACACGCATGGGACTGATGCCGTATTCGGAGGCTACGGCCCGCAGACTTCCCGTCTGCGCGTATCTCACGCAGACTGCATTCTTTTCGTCGTCTTGAAGGGTCTTTCGAGACATTAAGTATCTGATTTATTGATATATTCCGATCAAAAATAAGGATATTTTCTCACCTGCGGCCGCTAATTTTACAAAGTGATAAAGATTAGACAATCATGTTTCCCGTTGCATTAGCCATAGGAGCCGGAATTTCGGCTCTCTCCTCCATCGCAGGCGGCGTTTCGGCCAATAAACGCCGCAAGAAGGCCGACCAAATACTCGAAGACCGTCGGCGACGGCTCGACGAATGGTATCAATCGGAAATGAACCAACCGTACCTCGACCGTGCCGATTCGCGGGCGATGCTCAAACGTATTCGGGACTATAACGAGGATGAACTCAAAGCGCTCAATACAAACGCCATCAAGAGCGGAGCGACGGATGAAGCGAAAGTCGCCGCTGCCGGCAAGCTCAACAAGAACTATTCGCAGGTCGTCGCCCAAATCGCCGGATTGGGCGAACAGCACAAAGACCAGATACAACAACAATATCAAGCCCGCCTCGACAACCTCGACAATGCCCGCTACGAAGCCGAATCGGGCAAAATCAGCGGTATGCAAAACATGGTCAGCGGCGTAGGCGATGCGTTCGGGCAACTCGCCATGCTCTATGGCTTAGGAGGGTTCGGCAAATCGGGACTTGCCGGAATCACGGGCAACAATTAGCGATATGGAACCGCAAGAGCAACCGACAAAAGCCATTTTCTCCTTTGCGGATGAACTGCAACGGCGGCAGCAGCGTGCCGAGGAACAGAAAGCCGTATGGGAGCAAAAACAGCAACGGGCCGCAGAACTATACCGCAGCGGCCAAAATCCGATTCTCGCCTACATCGAGACGATGAAGCCGGAAGCCGATCCCGCACGCATCAAACGCGCCGAAACAGCCGCAAAGATCGCGGCATGGAGCAATATGCTTACGGCCCTCGGTACGGGAATCGTCGGTATGGCAACGGAAGGTTATGTGCCGAAAACCGGTACCGATGCTCCGCTGCGAATGCTCGACCGGATCAATGAGTGGGAAAAATTATACGACAGCCAAAACCGCGAATACCGACAACTGAAACTCCGTGCCCTCATGGGACAACAGGAAGGCGAGCAGCAGGCCGCGAACATGGAAGCCTCGGCCGCCGGCCAAGCCTATAACCTCGCGCAGAAACAATACGACGCCTTGCTGGGATATATGTGGAAAGCCCAGCAAGAGAAACAAAAACGGGCCGAGGATCTCCGGGACAAGAAAGAAATCGAAAAAATACGGGGTGAAAATAACCTCAAAGTGGCCCGCACGCGAGCCGCAGCGTCGGCTTCAACCGCCAGCGCACGCGCAGCCGCAGCCGCCGACAAAGCCGTCGTCCAGTTTCTCGACCGCGACGAAAAGACCGTCGTAAGCCTCTCGCCGGCACAGGAAAGTCTGCTTTACGAGAAAGGCCGTGATATGGGCATCATTCCCGAAGATGGAAGCCCGACCAAGAAACCGGCCTACACAGGCGAAAAAGTCCCGCAGTTCTCGTATGGCAAGCTCAAACCGGCACAGAAAGCACAGCTTTTACGCACAGTTTATCTGAAACTCACGGGCGAACAGGAGCCCTCGAAACCACCCGCCGATATAGGGCTGCTGTTCCGGCAGCCGAAACGCTATATTACCGGGCCATACTCCCCCGAAACACTGAATCTGCTTGAAACAGGACAGGCCGAACAGATGCGCGAAGCCGGTTTCTCCGACCAACAGATCATGGATTACTATCTGAATTATGAATAACTCACTTCCCGAACTCACCCCCGAACAGCTTCGGCAGCTCAACGCCATATCCGGCCTACAAAAGACCCGCAGACGTGGAGCCGACGCCTCGGTACCATCCGCTCTGACCGCCGAATCCGAATCGGGCGAAGCACCCGATATATCTGCATCGTATGCACTTCCAAAACCGGCTCCGAACATGTCCGAAGAGGATTACGAGCGGCAAATCAAAGAGGGCCTCACGGAACATATCGAAGCGATCTACGACCGTGCCCGCCAACGAGCCGACGCCCGACGACAGGAGACGTTGGCACGCATGGATAAGGGTACGGACAATGCGTCCTTGTGGCAACAGGCATGGGCTTCTTATGCAAAATCGCAAATGCTACGCAGCCCGTCGGCTCTCGGCGGTGAAGATACGCAGCTCATGCAGGCCGCAGAGCGGGCCTTGAAAATCCTCAATCAGAAAACAGAAAAGGACAAACAGGCCGGAGACGGCACATCGGGACTTACACGTGAAATTTTCGACTGGCAGACGTTGGCGGACTTTGCCTCGCTCGGAACCCGCGAGCTGGCCGAAAACATCGTAACGACACGGGCGCTGAAAAAAGCGGCCCGAAGCGAACGGCTGACCCCGACCGAAAAAGATATAGTCGAATTGTTCCGCACATCAGGGTTAATAAACGAGTATATCGCCCGGCGAGGCGGCCCCACCACCGGCGCGAAAGTCGGCAGCGGCGTCGCGGCATCGCTGCCCTACATGGCCGGCTTTGCCACAACGAGCGGTTTGGGCAGCGGAGCCGCAAAAACCGTCGGACGTGCCCTTATCAAAAAAGAAGCGAAAAACCTTGTAGGGCGGGGCCTGCGTAAATTGGGTGAATATACCGTCAGCGCAGCCGCTATGACGCCTTTACAGGCCGGAACCTACACCAACTACCACCAGCGGGCGCAACAACAATACACAGTGGCAGAAAACGGGACGGTTACAGAACATCCCGTGCCGAAGTACGAACTCATGTATAAGGCGGCCGCCGATTCGTTTACAGACGTGTTTACCGAGCATATCGGCGGAGAACTCGGCAAAGGCGTACAGAAAGTACTGAAATGGCCAGTCGAGCAGCTCGGCCGGCGTATGGGCGTAAAACTGTCGTTCGACAAGCTATTGCCGGGATATTCTCGGAGCAGGTATCTTACCGACTTCCGTAATCGAACTCTATGGAACGGCCCGGTCGATGAATGGTTGGAAGAGGTCGCCGGAGGCATCCTGTCGCCCCTTCTGACCGGAGAGCACGAACAATGGCGGGAGAATCTTTCGGGTGAAAACCTTTGGACGACGTTTCTCACCACGTCGCTCATGGGAGCGGGGTTCTCTGCGTTGGAACTGCCGAACGTCGCAGCATACGTCCACAAAACACACGTCCTGCAAACCGAGGAGAAAAAAGCGCTCGCCAAAATCGAAAATGAAGAACTGCGCAAACAGGTTTTCGAAGCGATGCACAAGCCGACGATGAGCCAGCAGGCGCAGGCGATGGCCGCGATCGACTGGCAGGCGGCCAATATCGGGAAAATGGACGCCGCACATGCCGCCGACTATGCCCGCTTCCGACTCCAACGACAGATTCTCGACGGCATGGAGACGGGCGATGCCGAGGGCGAAGCGCTCCATACCGCCGTACAAACCGCCGAGCGGTGGGCCTACAAAGGACTTGACGGCAAAACGGCGACCGAAGAAATCATAACGGCCCGACGTGCGGACGGGAAAACCTATGTCGTACTTTCGGGCGACACCGACGAAGCGGCTACGGACGGAACCTTATTCGTCCTCGACCCCGAAACCGGCCAGCCCGGACAGATCGACCGGACGGAACTCGAACATATCGAACGAACGCCGCTGGCGGAATTTTCAGCACGGCAGGCTCAAATCATCGAACAGCAGGCCGAAGCTGAGAATCGGGCCAAGCAGGAACAATACGACATGGAAACCGGCACCGAAGCGGGCATTGCCCCAGAGGAAGTCGCACGAATCGTTACCCCCGAAGCCGTACAATACGCCAACGGCGACGAAGTAATTACCGCAGACGGGGTACAAGGGCGCATCACAGGGAAGCAAGGCGGCAGTTACGTCGTACAGTTGGATACCGGACAATTCGTCCTTACACCGGCCCATGCGCTCACCCCGAAATCCGAGGCACCACCACCGACCGAAACGACCACCGCCATCGCACCTGCGCAGCACAATGAAGCCACGGATACCGACACGACGAACAATGAACCGATCGCCCGGCAACTCGCCGAGGCGATTCGGGCAGCCGCAGGAGAGCAGGATGCACAACGAATCATACAACGTATGCTCGACGGAGCGGCCGATGCCGGACAACGGCAAATGTATTCGGACGCCTTGCAGTTTTTACAGCAGCACGCCACGGCAACGGTTCCCGTTGAAGAGCACCCGACACCGGTCCCGGCCGTGCCGCCCCCGGCGGCACCCGCCCGCACAGAAATACCCCGAATCCGCAAAGAGCGAACGACACCCTACACCCAATCTGCGGCCGAGTTAGGTGATTTCGTATCTATCGAGGACGTGATCCTGCGCGACATCGCCAGCGGGTTGAGGTTCGCATGGAAAGACAGCGGCAATCGTCGGGGGTTGGCCCGAGAACTCGGATTTACGGGCAATGAAAACGAACGCCGCTCGCGGTTCAGCATCCTATCTTCGGACGGTATCACTCCCGAACAATACGCCGAGCGGCTTTATTTCCAATACGGCGGCGGGAATACGGAGCAGGCACATTGGGACATGGACGACAAGACGATCAAAGATGCCGTGCTGGAAGTACTCTCCCGAATACATTCGCCACGACAGGCTTACAACGCTGCCGTAAGGTTGCACAACGACACTCCGAATCCATACGACGATATGGACGAAGAGGATTACGCCCGGATGCAGGAGTATGAAGCCGAACAGGAGCGCGTCCGCACGGAATTATTATATGACGACGCCTTCGCACAATGGGCCGGACAGACGTCGCAGGATCAATGGGCAGAAATAGATAATTTATTCATTGAGGATGCGTCCGAATCTTCAAAAAACACTAACTTTGAAGCGACAGAGACAGCACCTCCCAATCCAGCAAATTATGAAGACGAAACCGAAAACGGAAACGGGATTGACACCTCAGCGTTTGGAGCGACTGGCAACGATCGTAGCGAGACTGTCGATGGAGAACAACGTAACGCCCCAGCAGGTGATGATGCGTATCTCGGACAACAGGGCGGCGGGTCGGCCGCAGTTCGACATGGAGGCGGACTGGACGCAATATCCGGCCCCCTCACCGACGACGAACGACGAATAGCGGCCGAGACCGCCGCCGAGATCGAAGCCCGTCTCGACCAATACAGGGCCGAACTGCACACGCTTCGCACCCGCTATGCTGCCGAAAAACGCAATATCGGAACCGCTTACGAAGAGGATAACCAAACAACGTTGTTCGGGCCGTCTCACGAACCTTCCGACGGCGATCTGTTCGACGTGCCGCGCGATTTCTCCGACCGTAATCTCAACGACATTTTAGCTCCCCTGCAAGCGGAAATAGGCCGTTTGCAGGAACGTATCGCCCGTACCGAAGCCTCGAAAAGCAAAGTTATTGCCGAGGCGGTGGAGGCTTATCATGCGCAGGGGACTTTACCGCTCCGAGAAGAACGGCAAAAGGAAATCCCGCAAAACAGCACATCGGCCGAGGATACGTTTCCGCCTGCAATTACCCAAGAATACGACAGATACCTGCATCATGCCGTCGCGTCGTTTCCCGATAAGGTTTTCAGCGTGCTGAACAATGACCTTATCAAAGCCGGATTCATCCGCGACGTGCGGCGGCTGGCCAAGAAAGACGTTCGCGCCGCAATCAAGTTGGTTGCGGAAGCCAACGCTGCGGCTCAAAAATATGCGGGCAAACCGATCCTTACGCCTCGCCACAGCATCCATGCGGAGCTGGCAACCCTTGCCGAAAGTCAGCATCGAACGAAAACCGCGACATCCGACACATCGGCCGAAACCGGACTTTTCAGCCCTACGGAACAAACCCGCCACTCCAAGACCGGCGCTACTCTTTACTCTGTCAAATTGGCAGAACGGATCGAACGAAATGCATTTCAAAGTTTGAAAAAGAGGGCCAAAGAACACGACGGATATTACAGCTCCTTCACTCGCAGTTTTCTATTCGACACCCCGGAAGACGCCGAGGCATTTCGGGGGACAGCACCAACATCCGACGCCACCCGCCCGACATCGGAAGAACAGCCCGCCATCCAACATCCGCTATTTGATAAAGCGGCATTGGTTCCGGTAGATTCATACTCTCCGAAGGCATATAATATGTACCGTTTTTATTCGGCAAGGGCCCGTGAGGGACTGGGATATAAAAAACAAAGTATCGTTCAAAATGACGAAGCCCGCGAACGATTCATCGACCATATCCGTAAATTGGCTGAACAAAGTGCAGACGCCGCTATCCGGTTAGTGGTGGAAATCAATAAGGCAGCAGAACAAGAAGAAGGAAAACCCGTATTTCCGCTCCAACACAGCATCTATGCGGAATTAGAGGAGGTACACGCCCGACAGACAGCGGAAAAACAACAATCGGAAACAGCCGACGATTCCGCTTCATCGGCCGGCACAGCTCCCGAATACGGGGCGCAGAACAAATTGGTAACGACTGAGCAATACGAGGAACTGAAACGACGGATGCGCGAGAAACTCGGACAACTCAACGCCGGCTTCGACCCCGAAATACTCTCCATAGGTGCACAAATGGCCGCTTACCATGTTGAGGCCGGAGCGCGTCGATTCGCCGACTTCTCCCGCCGGATGATCGCCGATCTGGGCGACGTGATCCGCCCCTATCTGAAACCTATTTACACCGCCGCCCGCCAAATGCCCGGCATGGAGGAATATGCCGCGCAAATGGACAGCTACGAGCAGGTGGAGGCGTTCGACATGGCCGATCTCGACAAGGCCGAGAAAACATCCCAGCCGACAGGAACGGGAGCACAATACCGATTGGCAGGAATATACGACATGACGGGGGCTGTCGAGAAAGACACAAACGAGACTGGCAATCTACGCCCCGAAAAGAACTTCCGCAAGGATTTGGAGCGATTCAGCCGTGCTTTCGCCGATGAATTGGGCTGGGAGCACGAAACGGATCGCAAGGGTAAAACCATCTATGCCCAGACCAATATAGCACCGGCCGGCGGCGACGGCTCGTTTACACTTTGGGCACCCGAAACGGATTTGGGCATTTATGTCAGTGTACCCGTCGCACCACAAAGCTACGACAACCGATACGTGTATTCTAATAACTTGAAAATAAAAGATATTATGGGCTTCGGAGAGCCAATATTATGGCGACTGCGAAACAAAGAACAAACCTTTTTACCCAATGGACACAATCGTTATGCCCCGGCAGATATTACCGTCGGCGAGCTGGCCGAACTTGCAAAAAAAGAATTAAATGCTTATCTTGACAACATAACAGCGGCCAAGACGCTCGACCATATATTACAAGAGAATCAAAATACACGAAACGATGAACGACGGGAAAACAGTAGCGAGAAAGACTATCCCGCTTATGGAGACGGAAGCCGCAAAGACGGCGCTTTGGGAACTGGCATTTTATCAGCCGAGAAGCCTGTTGCAACAGTATCGGGAGAATCCGGCGGAATTGCTCGATTCGATAGACCAGACCGTAACACGGGCGATGCGGTGGCGGCAGGCAGCACTCGAACGGGACGAAGATCCGGTAGTAGTGGACGAGTATTACTATCAACTCCTCCGACCGTGTTACTGTCCGGAGGAGCCGGAACAAATACCCATCAGCGAAAAAATGATGCGGGAGATCATCGCCACGTTGAAAAAGGTGGAGAAAGCGAAGTCGCAAAAAACACCTCGTACAAAAACCATGTAATCGAACGAGGACACGACCTCGCTCCGAGAGGCGAGGTTGGCAAGATCAAAGCCAATCTCGCCGCAATCCGGCTCATTAAAGAAATCGAAGCCGAAGGCCGCGAAGCCACCCCGGAAGAAAAAGCTGTATTGGAGCAATTCTCCGGCTGGGGCGGTATTCCAGCAATCTTCAAAATAGCCCATCCCTACCACAACGAACTGCGCGAACTACTGACAGCCGATGAATACGAAGCGGCACGCGCATCCACAACCACCGCATTTTATACTCCACCCGAAGTCATATCGTCGATATGGGATATGGTGGAACGCCTCGGATTCGACGGTGGCCGCATCCTCGAACCATCGGCCGGCATCGGACATTTTTTCGGTCTGATGCCTCTTTCGATACGGTCGAAATCGGATTTGACAGGAATCGAACTCGACGATCTGTCCGGCCACATCCTTCGTGCGCTCTATCCCGAAGCGCATATCCACATCGAAGGTTTCGAGCAGCAGCGCATACCTAACAACAGCTATTCGCTGGTGATCAGCAATGTACCGTTCGGAACGTTCAAAGTACACGATACGTTCGACCGCGATTTATCCTCACGTTTCGAGATTCACGACTATTTCATCGCCAAAAGCATCCGGAAGCTCAAACCCGGCGGATTGGGCGTATTCATTACCTCGACAGCAACGCTCGATCGGAGTGCAAATTTGCGGAATTGGGTCGTAAACGACGGTAATGCAGACTTCATCGGGGCAGTCCGTCTGAATACCGGTACATTCAAAAATACGGCCGGCACCGAAACCTCGGCCGACATCATTATCGTCCGCAAACGCGACGAAGCCGGGCCGGCACCCTATGCCGTAAATATGCAATCGACCATTACGGAACGCGAGGCGCCCTACGAACGAATTATCAAACTGTCGAACGGGAAGGTAAAGACCGAAGCAGCAACGGCACACATGAACTATAACAAGTATTTTCACGACAATCCGCAGTTCATGGCCGGCCAGATGCGCTTCGGATTCGAAAGTGGCGTGGAAATACGCCCCACAGAACAGCGCTGCGTCCCCACAAGCGACATAGACCAGTCCCGCACGCTCGACAGTTTCATATCCGCACTCCCCGAAAATATCTACACATCGGCCCCGGCACCCGCAACGGAGCGAATACCGCAAGCGGTCGAGGCCCCCAACAGTACAAAAGAGAGAGGACTTACGATCATCGACGGAAAACCATATATCGTGCGGTTCGGACAAGCCGTACCCGCCGACTGGAACTCGTTGAAAATCCGCAACCGCAGTAAAGTCGAAGCGTTAGGCGATTACCTGCGGCTGAAAAGTGCGATCACAGAGCTGCTCGATGCCGAACGCAATGATCTGCCGAACATCGAGCAACTGCGAGCCGAGCTTAACGACGCCTACGCTACCTTCACCCGTCGTTACGGGACATTATCAAGAAACACGCGTATTTCATTCCTGCGCGACGACGTGGATTTTCCCTCCATCGCAGCCATCGAAAACGACAAGGAAATCGTAACTCCCGACGGAAAGAAACGACATGACATCCAAAGGTCGGACATCTTCTTTCGCCGGATGCTGGAACCGACACGCGAACTGAAAGCCGACACGCCGAAAGACGCGATCGCCGTATCGCTCTACCGCTACGGACGGCTCGATATGCCCTATATCGCAGAATTGCTCCACATACCACAAGAGGATACAGAAAAAGAACTGCTCGCACAGGAACTTATCTATGTCAATCCGGTAACGGGTCTTTATGAGGAGCGCAACGAATACCTCTCGGGAAATGTCCGCGAGAAACTCGAACAGGCCGAGCAAGCCAATGAAAACGGACAGTTCGACGCCAACATCCGTGCGCTCGTGAAAATTATTCCGATGGATATTCCGCTGCCGCTGATTAAAGTATCGCTCGGCAGCACATGGATACCCATCGCCCTATACGAACAGTTTTTCAAAGAGACGTTCAACGTAACGGCCCATATCGCCAAAACATCGGCCAACAAGTATATCGCCAAAATCTCGAACGAAGGGAATACGGTCGATACCAATATGGGGATTCCGCAAGCGCCGGGGAGCAAACTCGCACTCGACCGGATGAACAAGACGCAGACCTACATCAGTCGCAGCGAATACGACCCTTTGGCTCAGAAAGAAAAGCGTGTCAAAGACCCCGAAGCGATGACGCAGGCCGCCATGAAACAGACCGAGCTGGAAGAACGATTCGAACAATGGATTAAAGGACAAGATAAAACAACGACCGATAAGCTCGTCGAAATATATAACAGAACCTTCAACAGCACCGTCGAAAGACAAATCGACGTTTCATCGTTCGATTATTTTCCCAACGCCACACACACGAAGAAGCCGCGCGAGCATCAGAAAATCGGTGTCATGCGAGGTTTGCAAGGAGCAACGCTGCTGGCACACGAAGTCGGCACGGGAAAAACCCTGACCCTCATAACTACGGCAATGGAGATGCGGCGGCTCGGTATCGCCCAGAAGCCGTGCATCGTCGTACAACGCTCGACATTCAACCAATTCGCCTCCGAAATAAAATCCCTCTATCCGGCCGCCCGTGTCCTCGTTCCGTCCGAAAAAGACCTCACGGCATCGCAGCGGCAGGAATTATTCGCAAAGATCGCCTATAACGATTGGGATATTGTCGTACTCTATCACAGCTATCTGGATGCCATACCGGATGCCCCGGAGCGTGTCAATGAATATATCGACACGCTGATCGCAGAGAAGATGCAACAGCTCGAAGAAATCGAAGCCAATTCTCCGGACAATGCCAAACGGCAGGCTTATGCAATCAAGAAACAGATCGAAGGACTGGAAAACAAGAAAATAACGGATAAAACAGTCAAAGAGGAAGAAAAACTCAAAGCACAGGCCCGTACTCGTGCATTACGTCTGCTCGACCGCCGCACGGACGAGACGATGACCTTTGAACAGTTGGGAATCGACGCTTTGCTGGTAGATGAAGCACATGCCTACAAGAAGCTCGGTTTTACCACCAACCTGCAAAATATCAAAGGTATAGACCCTGCGGCGTCGCAACGGGCGCAGAGCATGAGGCTGAAAACATCTTATATTCTGGCAAATAAACAGAACAAAAACGTCGTATTCGCCACCGGAACACCCATATCCAATACAATGGCCGAGATGTGGACGTTCCTGCGCTATCTGCTGCCCAAACACGAACTTGAACAGTACGAGATCGCCGATTTCGATTCCTTTGCGAACAATTTCGGAAATATCGAGGAATCGGCCGAGTTTGCCACAAACGGCAAATTCCGCGTAGTCGAACGCTTCGCCAGTTACTCCAACGTGCCGGAACTGCTGGCGATCTGGAAGAAAGTCGCGCACACCGTACTCACGGAGGATGTACCGGATCTGCGCGAAGGTGTAGGAACGCCGCGCATTGAGGGAGGCAAACCGAAGGATATACTGCTCGACCAAACGCCTGCGCTGCGGGCAATCATGCGCAGCATACGGGAAATACTGACTCAATACGACGCTATGTCCGGTAAGGAAAAACGTCGTAACTCCCATATCCCGCTGGTCATGTTCGGACTGGCCAAACGTGCGGCAATCGACGTGCGGCTGGTTAATCCCGCTCTACCGGACGATCCCAACAGCAAAGTCAATCATGCCGTGCGCGAAGTCGTAGAAGATTTGAAAGCAACGGCCGATTACAACGGCACCGTTGCTGTTTTCTGCGACGCCTACCAAAGCCGCGACCACAGCTTCAATCTTTTCGTGGATATGAAGCGTAAATTCATCGACGCCGGCATACCGGCCCAGCAGGTCGCTATCATCCACGACTACATAACGGACGCGAAACGCGAGGCGCTCTACAAGCAAATAAACAACGGCGAAGTACGGATCGTACTCGGCACGACCGAGAAATTAGGTATCGGAGTAAATATGCAGGAGCGTCTGCACATGCTCGTCAATCTGGACGTACCCATACGTCCTATGGACTACCTGCAACGCATCGGCCGCATTGTGCGGCAGGGCAATCTGCACCTGCAAATGGACAAACCCGTGCGTATTCTGCGCCTCGGAGTAAAACAAACGCTTGATGTTACGGGCTACCAACGGCTGAAAATCAAGGAATCGTTCATTAAGCAGGCAATGAAGGGCGAGGTTACGGAACGCTCGCTCGAAGAACCCGAAACCGACAGCAGCGACAGCACGAATTTCGGGCAGATGATGGCCTCACTCTCCGGCAGCGCTGCGGCGCTCGCCCTGTCGCTCGAACAGAATAAACTACGCAAGCTGAGAAACGCACGCGACTACTACAATCAACATCAAATATACGTCGCACATGAACTCAAACGACTGCAAAACGTCCTTCAAACAACCCCGCAAATAATTGCTCAAATCCGTAAGAAAAAAGATTTCCTGCGAAGCCTGTTTCCGGACGATAAAGTGGTATCGGTGGAAGTGGGAAAACTCAAAGCCTCCGAGCCGGAAAAAATCGAAGACCTGTTCGTTCCGCTCTCGAAACGCATCGAAGCCGAAGCGGATGCCCTCCGCCAATCACCCGACCGTACACAATCGGACATGACACTCCGCATCGGAATCAACGGCAAAGAGTTCGACATTATAATTGTTTTACGACGGAATTACCTTTCCAATGAAAAGGAGCGCATCAACCGCACGATTTATTACCAATGCAACGAATGGCGCGACCTGCAAGGCGAAGCCGGAGCTAAGATGATTAACGTCATCAGCCAAGTCGAAAAAGTGCTCTCCGGTGAGGAGTACGACGCCGAAATACAGAAGCGGCAGCTCGGAATGGAAACGGCACAACAAGCCATCGAATATTTACAGACGCAGGTCGGCAATGGATTTCCCAAACAAGCAGAGTTGGAGGCGGCAGAAGAACGCATCGCCGAGCTGGAAGAGCAGATGAAAGTGGAACTGGCAGCGATCGAAGCACAGGAGGAAACCGACAAGTCCGGAACCGCAACCATAGACATCGACCCTGACGAATTGATTGACGACAATGCAGGAAACGGCCTCCGCTTCCGCGACGGTGGCAATCCGTTCGGTTCCGACGCCCCGGCAAGCGATGCGGAGTTGGCTCGCCGCGTTCGCCGGATCGCCCGCACGCTGAACACTCCGGTCGAGATTATCGACGACCTCGATGCAATTACCGATTCCGACCCGCTCGTGCAACGTCGTAAACGACACTCAAAAGGTTTTTACGACCCGCAAACGGGACAAACGTTCATTGTCCTGCCCAATATTACGACACTCGCCGATGCCGAAGCGACCGTATTGCATGAAATTGTCGGACACATGGGCTTACGCTCGCTGATGGGCGACCGTTTCGGCGACTTTCTCGATAAGGTTTACAATGGTCTCGATACCGAAGGGCGCAGCCGTGTGGCCGACATTGCCCGCGAGCAGGAGCACCAATCCTCCGGCGCCAAGCACCGCCAGGCAAATACCCGCCGTCTGGCAACGGAAGAATACCTCGCACATTTGGCGGAAGGCGACATCACGCCGAGCCGCTTTGCCCGGATCATCGGCCGTATCCGCTCGCTGCTACGCGACATATTGCGACTTCCGCTGCGTATCGGCGACCGCGACATCGCTTATTTGTTGTGGTTGTCGAAACACCGCCTGCAAAAAACACGCACGGCCGCCGAAGCCGTCGCCGCAACAGCGACCGAACGACGCATCCGTAAACAGCTTTTCGGTCGTTCTGAAAACGTGCGTTACCGTGCGATATTCGACGACGCTACACCTGAAAATATCGAACGGTATAGCATCGAACGCTACATCCGCGAGCATCATATCACCGGAGTTTTACTCGGCGAACATAATGCCGATGACTTCGCTATGCGTGTATATGGACTGCTTGATGACATGGGCCGAGCCATCATTGACCGCATGGGCAATGATCGTTTGAAGGCCATGCGCAAATACCTCGCATTATTCGACCTCCAAAAGCTCACCGATCAAGAAAGCTATCGCAGCATCATCGACGAACTGGTGAAAACCTTACCCCAAGAGACGAAAGAGCAAATCGTGCGCTCCATGCGCAAACACCTCGATTTCGTCCTCTCCGACAACTACCGCACTCCGTTGCGGCGACGCACGATGAAAAGCGAACGACCTCTACCGGAGAATTTCAAATATGCGAGCGAGTATGTCGAAGAATTGCTTAAAAAGAAACGGGCACAGCCCGAAATGGCTCCGCCGGCCGGAATCGAACCGACTGTGATTTACGACAAGCGGAATTGGAAAAGCCGTCAGCAACTCCGGTTCATAGATAGCACTTTACCCGTCGAAAGATTACAGGAAGAAGTCGTGCGGCGCGGAGGCAGCATCGACGACCTCACGGACATACACAAACATTTGAACCACTTGACAAGCATCGCCAAAGTCGCAATCGACAAATACACGAAAGAGTATTTAGACCCCATACTCGACCAAATCGCAGCCATAGCCCGTGAAACAGGCATGACGGAAACACACATCATCGACTACATCACGGCCGAATCGTCGCTCGAACGGCAGGCAACGGGGATTGCGGCCCTATCCCTCGACCCGCGCGATGCGTGGAACGAAACGCTGGCCCGAAGTATCGTCGCAGATTTCCGCCGCCGGGCCGGAGAGATTCCGACACAGCGATTATGGCAGCGAATCAATGCGGCTAACGACCGCGTGCTGGAAATCCTCGTCGAGGACGGAATGTTAGCCCCCGAACACCGCAAGTTGATAAAGGGGCACGGCTGGGACTACTATGTACCCTTACGGGATTATGATTACAACTACCGCGACCAGAAAGGCGAGCCGGTGGCTTTCGATGCGGCCGACGTGTACGACTTCATCGACGACAGTGCGGGGCCGCGCCCCTTACGGAAAGTGCTGCACGAAGCCGAAGGACGTATCGCAAAGCCCCGCAATCCGATCGCTCAAATGGTGAATATCGGTATCGGAGCGATCATCGCCGCCAAAACCAACAGGGCGAGGCAGTCGGCCTTACGGTTGGTGCAGAACAACAGCCGCAATTCGGAAGACTTGTTCCGCGTCGATAAGGTCTGGTTGGCAAAAGGCATCGGCAACAGATGGGTTACGACGACCATAGACCCCGCCGTCGAGGACATCGAACTATCGAAGGCGGCACGTAAGGAGATCGCCCGGCTGAAAAAGGAGATGAACGCGGCACTTCAAGCACACGATGATGAACTGGCCGACTACCTGTATAACCGTATCGAGGAGACCGAACGGTTCAACATTGTCCGCGAAGCCGAATCGGGCAGTCGTTTCGAGCACGAAGGACACTTGGGACATTCTTACGAACGACAGCGCAATGTGGAATGTTACGTGAACGGTATCCGTTATGTGATAACCTTCGCCGATCCCGCCGTGGCGAACGCGATCAACCAGTATAACCGGCTGGCGATTCCAAAATGGCTGGATGATACGGTCGGGAACGCGACACGCTGGCTGGCAAGAGCTTTTACCTCCCGAAATCCGGCGTTTGTCGCAGCGAATTTCCTGCGCGACGTGCAGCACGCCGCGCTGGTACACGCCATCGACAAAGGCGGGAATCTCGAAGGATTCGTGCGTAACATCCCTGCAAGTATGGCCGCAATCACCCGCGAACTGCGAGGCAAGGCCGAGCCGCTGACCATCGCCGAAACCGGGACGCTCGACGTACTCGACACCGCCGATCGGCAGGAACTAATCCGGCAATTCGGCCGCGAACGGGTCATGGACACGCTTTACGACTATTTCCGTGAAAACGGCGGGGAAACGGGGTTCGTACATAGTAAAGACATCGCCGAGGCCGAAAAGGAGATCAAACGTTACGTTGCATTCCGCACGGGGCGTATAGGTGAACTGCTGAAAGCAACGCAGCGCAGCGAACGCGCCGGGGTATGGCTCTCGTATGCTGCCCGCAAAAGCGGTATGCAAGCAATAGGCGTCGCGCTGGAAAATGCCTCCCGCATTGCCGAAAACACATCCCGTTTGGCGACCTTCACCACATCGCTTGAACAAGGAAAATCGCTCCTTACGGCTATCGACGATGCAAAAAACGTTACGGTGAATTTCAACCGTCGCGGTACGGCAACCCGGCCGCTCGGCATGTTCTACGTCTTTTTCAATGCTTCGGTACAGGGAGCGGCACAGGTCGCACGAATCGCCATGCGTAACCGGAAAAGATTTGCACAGGCTGTTGCCACGCTGACGGCGGCTGGATTTCTCGACAGTCTGCTGCTTGATTTCTTCCTCGCCGGAAGCGGAGGCGACGGCCGCGATCTGGCCGTTACGGAATACGAAAGACATAACCACCTCATCATCCCCGGCATGGGAAAGCGCGGTTACTTGAAGATTCCGCTTCCACAGGGATTCCGGGCTTTCTTCGGCATAGGAACTGCCTTGCATGACCTTTACCGAGGAAAACTCGGCTCCGAAGATGCCGCACGCATGATGCTTACGATGCTCTATGAGGACTTCTCGCCCGTAGCTTCGCCCTCATCCAAAGGAGATGCGACACGTGTACTGATTCCTACGGCTTTGACGCCGTGGTACGACATCTGGTATGCCGGAGAGGATGCGTTCGGTTATCCTGTCGGACGCCGCAGCTACTCGACGACGGCAAACTATCCGCTCTCGGAAATGGGACTGAGAAACGTAAACAAAGCGATTTATTACCTCTGTCGAGGGATCAACAGGTTAGGCGGCGGCGATGAGAACACACCGGCCGGACTACGCAAGAACGGAGAAATCGACCCGCTGCTGCGGGGTATCTTCGAGTACAACCCCTCGCACGTCGAACACGTATTGACCTATTACGGCGGCGGAATGGGTAAGTTCATCAAAGACATGGTGCACACCTCGCAGGCGCTATTCACCGGAGAAGAAATCAGCAGCCGCGATCTGCCCGTAATAAATCGCTTCTATGGAACGGCACGCCCCGAAAATCCAGCCGAACGGTATTACACCCTCCGCGACCGTCTGACGAATATCGAAGCCAAATATAAACGCATGGGGCCGGCACTCGACCGCACCGATCCTGCCGTACAACGGAATCTGCAACGTATCGCAATTTTCAAGGCACACCAAACGGCGGTGAACAAGCTGCGGGCGATACTTGCCGATACGCGTCCCAATACCGCAGCTTATGACCGATTACAAGAAGAATTGAACGAAACGATGATGAACGCATTAAACGAGGACGACCATGTTACGGAATATTGATACCCGGCGGTTGAAACTGTTGGCCCAAACGGATAAAAGCGTCGCTCGAACACGCCGCGAATGGGAGCAAGGCACGATGCGCTACGCCGACGACAATCTAACGCTCCTGTGGTGTTGTGCGCGGGATTGGGACGCAATGGACTACCTGCGCAAAGAGCACTCCCGGAATCTGCGATACAAGAACGGCGACCAATGGAGCGACACGGTACCCGACCCCGACCATCCGCACCGGACGATCCGCGAAGATGCGCTGATCTCCCGCAGCGGGAAAGTGCCGCTCAAACACAACT
>OHPL01000695.1_pt1 | contig 20084 bp, 22 predicted proteins | sample 1577711 | NCBI WGS metagenome assembly OHPL01 (sample SAMEA3879538, study PRJEB24766) | human gut metagenome | biome: human-associated habitat; feature: feces | place: USA | collected 1985/1987
TTTATATGAATATAATATTAATAATATGCAAAAGCTTTTGGAAAGACTTGCATTTCTTTCGGAAATGCTATATTATAATATATAGCGCGAATCTAAAAATGTATTTGCAGGGAGTACAACTGTTTTTCAAGGAAGTAAATTATTATCAAAAAAACAGTTGTAATTTGTGTAATTTTACGAAGTTTGGAAGAACTTTTTGAATGGGAAGGAAGATTTCATTATGCTGCTTAAAGAAATGAACAAGGCACAGCTCGAAGAATTCAAGGCTGAAAGCGAAAAGGCTTACGAAGCCTACAAGGCAAAGGGTCTTAAGCTCAATATGGCAAGAGGTAAGCCGGGCGCAGATCAGCTCGATATCACAATGGATATGCTCGATACACTCAACAGCAAGTCCGATATGAAGTGCGAAGACGGCACGGATGCACGCAATTACGGCGTTCTCACGGGTATTCCCGAGGCAAAGAAGCTTTTTGCCGAAATGCTCGGAGTTGACCCCGAAATGGTTATTGTCGGCGGCAACGCAAGCCTTTCGCTTATGTATGATTCGGTTTCAAGAGCAATGACACACGGCGTTCTCGGCAGTGAAAAGCCTTGGTGCAAGCTCGACAAGGTAAAGTTCCTCTGTCCTGCTCCGGGTTATGACCGTCATTTCGGTATCTGCGAGAACTTCGGCATCGAAATGATAACCGTTCCCATGACTCCGACAGGTCCTGATATGGATATGGTAGAGAAGCTCGTTTCCGAAGATGAATCCATCAAGGGTATCTGGTGCGTTCCTATGTACTCCAACCCTGACGGCATCACATATTCCGACGAAACGGTAAAGCGCTTCGCAAACCTCTCTCCAAAGGCTAAGGATTTCCGTATTTTCTGGGATAACGCTTACTGCGTTCACCACCTTACAGATACACCCGATACTCTCCTCAATATCTTTGACGAGTGCAAAAAGACGGGCAAGGAAGATATGGTGTTTGAATTCGCTTCAACATCGAAGATCAGCTTCCCCGGCGCAGGTGTTGCTGTAATGGCAGCTTCAAAGGCTAATATCGCACAGATTGAAAAGATCCTCGGTATGCAGTATATAAGCTACGATAAGATCAACCAGCTCCGCCACGTCCGCTACTTCAAGAACCTTGACGGCATCAAGGCTAAAATGGAACAGCACAAGAAGCTTATCGCTCCTAAGTTTGAACTCGTTCTCAATGCACTTGAAAAGGAACTCGGCGAACTCGGAGTTCTCACATGGCATAAGCCGAACGGCGGCTACTTTATCTCCGTTTATACATTGAACGGCTGTGCAAAGCGCGTTGTTGAGCTTTGTAAGGAAGCAGGGGTTGTCCTCACGGGCGCAGGCGCAACCTATCCATATAAGAAAGACCCCGACGATAAGAATATCAGGATCGCACCGACATTTCCACCGCTCGCAGAGCTTGAACAGGCTATCGATATCTTCTGCCTCGCAGTAAAGATCGCAAGCGCAGAAAAGCTTCTCGCTGAATAAGAATCAAACCAAAGATAAATAAAAACGGCTGCACCGATTTTGCAGCCGTTTTCTGTAAAACAACAGACATAAGAAAGGGGATAAAAATGACATACTGTAAAAGCTGCCATAAAATGAGTAAGGACGACGACTTCTGTTCGCACTGCGGCTCTGCCGTGTGGGGCGAGGACTTTGTTTCCAACAATGCCGCCATAAACTGCGATTCGCTCGAAAACCATACCCACGATAAAGTCACCTACAGCCGAACCGAGCGGGGCGAGGGCGTACATATCCCCGAGGGCTACCGACCGTACAACCCGACAAACAATAACACCAACACTTCTTCCGCAGGAAAAGGAAATCTTGTCAGGGTGATAATAACTATCGCTGTTATCATCACGATCATAGGCTCGTTCGTTGGGGCAATATCCGATTTTTTGGACTAATCCTCCGCAAGAAACGCCACACCCTTTGCAAGCCGCAGAGCGCAGTCCTTAAAGTGACCTCCGCTGTTGGATTCGTACTTGCAGCCGGTGTTTGCTTCGCTGAATTTGTTGTATATCTTCAAGGTCATGTCACCAACTGCCGACATGACCTTGTTTTTGGTCTTTGACTCTTTGTCGCCAAGGCTGAAATAGAACTTTCCGTTCGGAACGGGTCTGCTTTTGATGTATTTGTCAAGCTTCGGAAACCAGAGCGAACCCGAACAGCTTGCCGCACCGTCAAAAAGGTCACATTCATAACAGCACCAGAGCGCAAAAAGTCCTGAAAGGGAGTATCCTCCGATAAAACGCCTTTCGGGGCTGCCCGTTTCATTTTCAACGGTCGGAACAATGTCATTTTTCAGCGTTTCAAGCGTTTTTGGGGCGTTTCCGCCGAAGGCTTCATCACCGAAAACGGCAGGCGCATACCACGGTGAAAGCTCATCGTTCCAGTTTTCCGTTTCAAACGCGATAAGCGTGAGATCAGCACCCGAAAGCTGCTTGGCGAGAGTGTAGATCTCCTCGGCTTCGCTTTCTTCGCCGCTCATTATACCTATGTAGATGTGAGTGCTGCCGCTGCCGAAAATGTGAGTTCTCATTCATTGCCACCGTTTATGATAAAGCTGTAAATGTCGCTCTTTTTGAAGCCCGTGAGAGCCGCTGTTTCCTTGCAGGCCTCAGACGGCTTAACGCCCGAATCGATGAGCTTCTGCGCCTGCTCGGCAGCCTGCTCGAGAGTGAGCGCAGCGGTGCTTTCTCCCTCTTTGCAGCCCTCGACAACGAGTACGAACTCGCCCTTCGGCGGCATTGCTTCGTACATCTCTATCGCTTCGGAAAGCGTCGTGCGAACGACTTCCTCGTGTATCTTCGTAAGCTCACGGCAGAGCGAGATCTTTCTGTCGCCGAAATATTCAAGCATATCCTTGAGCGTTGCAAGAAGCTTGTGCGGAGCTTCATAGAAAACGAGCGTGTGAGGGTCGTATGCGACCGATCGGAGATGCTCATAGCGCTGCTTTTTCGTCACGGACAAAAATCCCTCGAACGCAAATCTTGCCGAGGAGATGTTTGAAAGCGCAACAGCAGATGCCATTGCCGTAGGACCGGGGACTACCTCTGTTTCAATATTATTCTCAACGCAGAGAGCGATAAGGTCTGCTCCCGGGTCGGAGATGCAGGGCATACCCGCATCCGAAACGACAGCGCAGTTTTCACCGTCCAGAATACGCGAAACTATCCCCTCGCATATCTGCCTCGATGAATGTTCGTGAAAGCTGACGAGCTTGTTTTTTATCTCAAAATAATTCAGAAGCTTCAAGGTCACTCTTGTGTCCTCAGCACAAATAAAATCGACCTTTTCGAGCGTTTCCACTGCACGGTAGGTCATATCGCCGAGGTTTCCTATCGGCGTTCCGACAACATATAATTTTCCTGCCATTTTCTACTCCATAAAATCAATAATTTAAACTGCTTCCGCCGATGAATTCACGGACAAGAGAATCGGACGGCACAAGCTCCTCCGAAAGCGGTTCAAGCTCGGTGAGGACTTTGAGCATAACATCGCCGTCCTCGATAGCGGCAAAGGCTTCGCGGTTTTTTTCAACATCATTTCTGAGCATCTTCGTATAAACGGATGCTTCGTAGGGGATAAACGAATCTATCTCAATTGTAGCGCGCTTTTTGTACGGCATAATGTATTTTTCCTCGCCTTTGGTGACGCTCTCAAACATATCGAAAATATCTTCAAGGCTGCGGCAGCGGAAAAGGCGGTCACGGTTGAGCCTGCGCATAAGGCGTATTTTTCTCGGGTGGAGCGTATATCCGAACTTCGTGCGTATTCTCGTTCTTACGCTGACGTACATACAGGTCGTGAAATCGTCAGAATCGCCCGTGACTTCGGGGTTGAGTGCGTGTATACCCTCGATGATGATTATCTCGTTGCTTTTTCGGGCAACGGGGATAAAATCAGAGCGTGATTGTGTATTGAAATCAAAGACAGGCATTTCGACGGGTTCGCCCTTTGAAAGCTTTTCGAGATGCTCGGAAAACATCGGTATATCCAGTCTGTACGGTGATTCAAGGTCGATCCTTCCGTGTTCGTCAACGGGAAATTCGGCTGCGCCCGCAGGGAGAAAATAGTTATCCATCGAAAGCGTGTGTACCTGCAAGCCTTTGTTGCCGAGAAGCGCCGCAAGCCGAAGCGCAGTCGTGGTCTTGCCCGAGCCTGACGGACCCGAAAGCAGAACGAGCGGACGTTCCTCACGGCTCATATAAATTTTTTCTGCGGCGATGCGGAGCTGGTCACGGTAGATATTTTCGGAGCTTCTGATGAAGCCCTCCGCATCGTTTTCCAGTCCCGAATTGATGTTTGTCGTATTTATATAATTGAGTTCCATTCAAAGCAACCTTTCAGCGTGATTTTGTGCAATACTTTTATTATATATCATTTTTATGCAGTTGTCCATATAAAATATTTTTTGACCCGAATTTTCGTCAAAATGGGCTTTTGCGTCCGTTATTTTTAGACGAAAATAACATATGGTCACCTCTAAAAACCACCGGCTAAAGCCTTAGCACCTCATCTGCTTGCAGATTTTCCGTCATCTTGCACATAAATTTCTTGACATACGACAGTATGCCTGCGAAATTTCTATACAATCTGACGAAAAATCTGACTGCGCATCTGAGACACTATGGTTTTTAGAGGTGACCATATAATAGATCGTGAGAAAGGACATTCCTTATCAATTTTTTGAAAAACCACATAAAAATAAAAAACAACTTTAAGTATATTTTTGTATAAATAGCTAAAAAATTATCGCTAAATTCTATACCTGTTTTTATTAATATTATTTGACTAATGTTAGAAAATATGCTATAATACTTGTGAAGTATTTTTGATAATACGTTTGCGGACAGCTTTTTGCGGCTTTTTTTCTGCATAGCTGCCGGTATTATTATTGAAAGTGGTGTTACAAATGGACGATCAGACAAATGTTTACAGTGAGAAAAAGCTCGCAAGTTTTGAAACGATCTACAAGGAAAGCGTTTTTTCAAAGCCGCTCGATATCACTGTTACCATAACTGCCGCACATATCTACGGCGCAGGCTATATCTGCGTTCAGAAGGGAACTAAGGAGGACGATCCCGAATACGGAAAGTATATATGCGGTCTTGAAGATATCACAAAGCTCTCGATCAATACCAATAATAAGAGCCAGCCGATCAACGTTCAGTGCGATGAGGTCGAAAAGGGCGTTCCGTCAAGAAAGAGAATAATCCTCCCTCATTTCCCGAATGCGGAGGAGATCATGCGCCTTATCAACGATGCAAAGGCTGATTATGACAGAAAACACGCTCCGAAAAAGCAGCCGAGCGAAGAAGAGAAGCAGAAAGAGCGTGAGCGCCTCAAAAAGGCGGCCGATGAGGAATTCCTCAACGCTACCGCCGATTATGACAAGCAGGACAAAAAGTCTAAGAAGGGTGAAGATTTCACCGTTGCCGATATCCTCGGTCTGGACGATTTTACACCTATCGTTCCCGAGAAAAAGGCTGAAGAGCCTATAAATGAAGAACCAATCAGGGAGGAACCGTCTGCAAAGCATTCCGATGCCGTTGATATCGATGATATCCTTGAAGCCGCTCCCGAAGCCGATGTTTCCATACTCGAAGAAGCAGCCGAAGAAAAGACTTCCGAAGTTCCTCTCACAGATTCGTTCGATGAGATCGTTATCCCCGATACTTCCGATCTTCCCGAAGCGCAGACTGTCGAGAATCCGGGCTTTATCCCGAACGAAACTATCGAAGAGATCGGCGTAGTCGATGTCAGCGAGGACGCTATCGAAGAACCGAAGATCGTTCCGACGCATAAATCCGAAGCTCCGAAGCAGCCTGAGAAAGAACCCGAAAAGGAACCTGCCAAGGCTGAACCCAAGCAGGAAGAAAAATCCGCTGAAAAGAAAGAAAAGGCTCTCGATATCCCGGCTCCGAAGGACGGAGAAAAGATGTCGCTCGAGGAATTCCAGACAGCCGTTAAAAAACTCAAAGCTATGCATGATGAGGGCTTGATGGACGATGAAGAATTCGCTTCCGAAAAGTCCAAGCTGATGAAGTTCCTTTACTAAAATGTACATAAGGGTTTCCGACAGACCAAACGAAAAAGAATATTCCCGTGCGGTCTGCGCAGACCCCATAACAACACCGTTACGGTTTTCCGCAGCGGTGTTATCTGTCTTTAAGGAGAAAACTATGTCTTTGCCGAATGACCCTTTTATGCTTTTAAGCTATGTGAACACAATGCTCCGTGATAAATACGCAAGCCTTGACGAACTTTGTGACGACCTTGATGCAAGCAAAGCCGATATTACGGCGAAGCTTTCCGCCGCAGGCTTTGAATATGACGCAAATCTCAATAAATTCTGCTGATAAAATGAAAGAGGAACAAGAAAATGGCTGAAAAGAAATTTACCATTGAACTCAAAGCTATTATTGACGAATTCAACCTTGAAGCGATATATCTTCCGCAGGACGCTTCAAAGATACTCATAGATGAAAATGACGTAAACCGTCCCGGACTTCAGCTCCAGGGCTTCTACGAATATTTCAGCAATGCAAGAATACAGATACTCGGAAAAATGGAGTTCGCTTACCTTGCAACGCTTGACGAGCAGACGAGAACGGAGCGCCTTGATATGCTCTTTGCACAGCATATCCCTGCACTCATAATCTCCCGTGAGCTGCCGTATTTCCCCGAAATGGTGACTATCGCGCAGAAGTATGAGGTTCCGCTCCTCCGCTCAAAGGAAAGCACTTCAAGCTTTATGTCTGCACTCATCGCATTCCTCAACCTCCACCTCGCTCCGAGAATTACCCGTCACGGCGTTCTTATCGAAGTCTACGGCGAGGGTATGCTTATCCTCGGCGAAAGCGGCGTAGGGAAGAGCGAAACTGCTGTTGAGCTTATCAAGAGAGGTCACCGTCTTGTTGCCGATGATGCTGTTGAGATAAGAAAGGTCTCAAACATAAGCCTTGTCGGTTCTTCACCCGAAAATATCCGACACTTCCTTGAAATTCGCGGCATCGGCATCGTAAACGCACGCCGTCTGTTCGGTATGGGTGCTGTAAAGGTCACGGAAAAGATCGATATGATCGTTGAGCTCGAACCTTGGGACAGCGAAAAGGTTTATGACAGAATGGGCGTTGACAGCGAATACACCTCGATACTCGGCGTAAAAGTTCCCTGCGCAACGATCCCTGTAAAGCCGGGCAGAAACCTTGCCGTTATCCTCGAGGTTGCCGCTATGAACAACCGTCAGAAGAAGATGGGCTACAACGCAGCGCAGGAGCTTCTTGACAACCTCGGCCTTGAAATGGATCACAAGGAAACTATTAAAAAGTGGGATATTTATTGATATGAAAATAATTGCAGACCTGCACACGCATACGGTCGCTTCAACTCACGGATTTTCGACTATAAAGGAAATAGTTGACGTTGCCGCACAGAAAGGACTTTCCGCCGTCGCAATAACCGACCATACACCTGCATCGACGGACGGTCCCCACGTCTGGCATTTCCATAATCTCCACAAGGCGATCCCGAGAGAAGTCAACGGAGTAAAGATCATATACGGCGCAGAATCGAGTATAATAGACTATGAGGGCAATATCGATTTTCCGCACGAAGAATGTGCCGCCCTCGACTGGATGATCGCATCCTTCCATAAGGATATGCTGAAGCCTGCAAGCTTTGAGGAACACACGAATATGTACTTGAAGCTTGCCGAGAATGACGATATTGACGTTATCGGACACTGCGCAACGGTCGTTTGTCCGTTCGATTATGAAAAATGCCTGAAAAAATTCAAGGAGTGCGGTCGGCTCGTCGAGATAAACGAAAGCACTATCCTCTGGAAAAACACCCGTGAAAACTACCGTGAAATTATCCGTATATGCAGGAAATATGAGATACCCGTTGTCATAAACACGGACGCGCATTTCTGCACTATTGTCGGAGATGTGACGGAATCACTCAAACTTGCGGAGGAGATAGGACTTCCCGAAAAGCTTGTCGTAAACGCCGACTGGGACAGACTTTATACTTATATCCAAAGCAGACACGGAAAAATTTTCGGCTGATCAAATACTAATTTTTAATCAAAGTGTAGACAAAAAATCGGCGCAAAAGCCATATAAAGCTGTTAAACAGCTACGAGCTTTTGCTTGATTTTTTGTACACTTTCAGTTTAAAAATTAGTATAAGCAAAAATACCTTTTATCTATGGGGTAAAATTTATGAATGACAACCTGAAGCTTCTTATAGATGAAGCAGAAAAAGCAGGCTGCAAGGTGGAATTAAAGCCTTTGCTGAAAGACTACACGACCTTTCGCATAGGCGGCGAAGCTGCTGCACTTTTTGAACTCGATTCTGTTCAGAAATGTCAGCGGCTTATTCCGTTTGCGGCGAAAAACAATATACCGTATTTCGTTTTCGGAAAGGGTTCAAATATCCTCGCCGACGACAGAAAAACGGACTTGGTGATATTCCGCATCAACGGCTCTGCACCCGAGATGGTCGGCGAAGATACGATACGCTGCTTTGCAGGAGTTCCGCTCGTGAAGCTTTGCGGCTTTGCGCTTGACAACGGACTCGGCGGACTTGAATTTGCCTACGGTATCCCCGGCAGCGTCGGCGGAGCGGTATATATGAACGCAGGAGCTTACGGCGGCGAGATGAAAGACGTTCTCGCTTCGGTAACTGCACTTGACATAAACGGAAATATCTGCGAATATTCCGCAGACGAGCTGGAAATGTCCTACCGCCACAGCCGTTTTACGGACAGCGGCGAGGTCGTACTTTCGGCTGAGTTCAGGCTGAAAAAAGCCGATAAAAACAGCATAAAAACAAGAATGAGCGAGCTTATGGAAAAACGCCGCTCAAAGCAGCCGCTTGAATTTCCGAGTGCAGGCAGCACGTTCAAGCGTCCCGAGGGCGCTTATGCCGCACAGCTTATCGAAGAATGCGGCTTGAAAGGCTTCACGGTCGGAAATGCACAGGTCAGCGAGAAACACAGCGGCTTCGTCATAAACCGAGGCGGAGCAAGCTTTGACGATGTAATGGCTGTTATAGCCGAGGTAAAGCGCACCGTTGCCGAAAAAACAGGCTATAAGCTTGAGTGTGAACCTATCATCATTTCGGAGAGGGAGGAATACAGAAAATGAAATTTCTCATAGTAACGGGACTTTCGGGTTCGGGAAAATCGGGCGTAATAAATGTCCTCGAAGATATCGGATATTACTGCATTGACAATATTCCTCCGCAGCTTATCCCGAAGTTCGCCGAGATATGCATAAAATCGGATAAGATGATCCACAATGTCGCTATCGTCACCGATATCCGAGGAGGGGAGCTTTTCCTTGAGCTTGACGAGGGCATCGCCTACTTCAAGGAAAACGGACTTGACTATAAGATACTTTTCCTCGACGCTTCCGATGATGTTCTTATAAGAAGATACAAGGAAACGCGCCGCAGACACCCTCTTGACGAGCAAACACACGGCAATCTGCTCCGTGCTATCACGACCGAGCGCCAGATGCTTATGTCTGTGCGTGAAAATGCCGATTACTACATAGACACCTCCGACCTTTCAATGGCACAGCTCAAAGAAACGCTCTACACGCTTTTCCTTGACAATCCGAACGATTCAATGGTCGTAAAGGTAATGTCTTTCGGTACGAAATTCGGTTGCGCAAGAGAGGCTGACCTTGTTTTTGACGTTCGATGCCTGCCGAATCCTTTCTATATCCCCGAACTCAAAGAGCATACGGGTCTTGAAGAGTGCGTGAGCGGCTATGTTATGCAGTTCGACCAGTCAAAGGAGCTGCTGAAAAAGCTCACCGACCTTATCGACTTCCTCATTCCGCTTTATCATCGCGAGGGCAAGAGCCAGCTTGTCATTGCGTTCGGCTGTACGGGCGGAAAGCACCGCAGCGTTACCTTTGCCGAGGCTATTTTCAAGCATTTGCAGGAAAATGGCGTTCGCAGCCGAATATGCCACCGAGATATAAACAAAAAGTAAGGGAATACCTATGTCGTTTTCATATTCCGTTAAAAAAGAATTGTGCGGTCTTATGACCGACCGTGACAGAAAGTTCGCCTGCCTTTACGGTATGCTTCTTTTCTGCAAAAATTTTGATGCAGACAGTATCGTTTTCCAGACGGAGAACGATATGGTCTGCAATTTGTTCTGCGAGCTTGCGGACGATGTCCTTGAACGTCACAAGGTCGTGACGGTTTCAAGCAATGAGAAGAAAAACAACACGGTTCTATACACTTTGAGCATTGAAAAGCTTGAAGACCGTGAGGAAATAATCTACCGCTTTCATATTTCGAGCCGCAGTCTTATCCATCGGATACAGCGTGAAAATATCAACAATAATGACATTTTCGCCTTTGTCGCAGGCGCATTTTTATCCTGCGGAAGCGTTTCCGAGCCGCTCAAAGATTACCACCTCGAATTTTCCGTGCCGTATTATAACCTTATGCTCGACCTGACGGAGCTTCTCGGCGAGATAGGCTTCAACGTAAAATCGACCGAGCGAAAGGGCAACCACGTTATCTATATGAAAGACAGCGAGGTGATAGAGGACCTTATCACATTTATGGGTGCAACTATGTCTTCAATAGAGCTTATGAACGTGAAAATCCTCAAAGACGTTCGCAACAAGGCGAACCGAATTGCCAACTGCGATGCGGCGAACATCGACCGAACGCTCAAAGCCTCCGACAAGCAGATCGCTGACATTGAGTACATAGCCGATAAGATAGGTATGGAAAATATGCCGCCCGACCTTGCCGAAATTGCCGAGGTCAGGCTCGAATTTCCCGAAATGTCGCTCAAAGAGCTTGGCGAGGAGCTGGAAAAGCCGCTCGGACGTTCGGGCGTGAACCACCGCTTAAAGCGAATTTCCGCACTTGCCGAACAGCTCCGTGAGGAATACAACGAAACCGAAACAGAAGAATAATTATGGATAATTTTGTGAATCTTCATCTTCACAGCGAATACAGCCTGCTTGACGGCGCTTGCCGCATAAAAGACCTTGTCGCAAGGGCAAAAGCACTCGGGCAGAACGCTGTCGCTGTCACCGACCACGGCAATCTTTATGCTGCGGTCGAATTTTATAAAGAGGCAAAGGCGCAGGGGATAAAGCCTGTTATCGGCTGCGAAGTTTATGTTGCACCACGAACACGCTTCGATAAAATTTCGGGACTGGACGGAAAACCTTATCACCTTGTACTGCTCTGCGAAAACAACGAGGGTTATCACAACCTTGTAAAGCTTGTTTCGATAGGCTATACCGAGGGATTTTACAACAAGCCGAGAGTAGATATCGAAGTTCTGCAAAAATACAGCAAGGGCATAATTGCGCTTTCGGGCTGTATCGCAGGAGAGCTGCCGCGCCTGCTTGCCAACGGCGAATATGACAAGGCAAAGGAAACCGCGCTTTTGTACCGTGATATCTTCGGCGAGGGCAACTATTATATCGAGATTCAGAACCACGGGATCCGTGAGGAAATGTCCGTCCTGCCGCTTCTGTTCAGGCTTTCCGCCGAAACGGGGATACCGCTCTGCGCAACCAACGATGCGCACTATATAACCAAAGCCGATGCGAAGGTCCAGCGTGTACTGATCGCAATTCAGACGAACACGCCGCTCAGTCAGCCGACACCGCTCGCTTTTCCGACAGCCGAATTCTATATGAAAACGCACGATGAAATGGCAAGGCTTTTCCCGAATCACCCCGATGCGATAGAAAACACCGTGAAAATCGCCGAGCGATGCAATGTCGAATTCGAGTTCGGCAGGATAAAGCTTCCCCGTTACGAAGCCGAGGGCGTGACCGACAACAAAGCGTATTTCGTTCGGCTTTGCAGGGACGGATTGAAAAAGCGCTATGGTGAAGCTCCGCCGAAGGCTTACGAAGAGCGCCTTGAATATGAGCTTGACGTTATAATCAAGATGGGTTATACCGATTACTACCTTATCGTGTGGGATTTTGTCAACTATGCGAAAACGCACGATATCCCCGTAGGTCCGGGGCGAGGCTCGGGTGCAGGAAGCATTGCGGCTTACTGCATCGGCATAACGAACATCGACCCGATGATGTACGATCTGCTCTTTGAGCGTTTTCTCAATCCCGAGCGAGTTTCGATGCCCGATTTTGATATCGACTTCTGCTATGAAAAACGTCAGCTTGTCATTGATTATGTCGTGCGGAAATACGGCAGTGACCGTGTTGCACAGATAATAACGTTCGGAACAATGGCGGCAAAGGCGGCTATCCGTGATGTTGGGCGAGTTATGGAAATGTCCTATCAGAAAACGGACGAGGTCGCAAAGCTTATCCCGTTTGAACTTCACACAACGCTCGACCGTGCGCTTGAAAGCAGTCCTGAGCTGAAAAAGCTTTATATGTCCGACAGCGATGTTCACGAACTCATAGACACCGCGAAGAAAATAGAGGGTATGCCCCGTCACGCTTCAACTCACGCGGCAGGTGTTGTTATCTCCGATGCGCCCGTGAGCGATTATGTCCCCGTGCAGAAAAATGACGGCGCGATAGTAACTCAGTACCCGATGAATATCCTCGAGAGCCTCGGACTGCTGAAAATGGATTTCCTCGCACTGCGAAATCTCACGGTCATTGACGGAACGGTCAAGGACATTCGCCGAACAGAACCGAATTATGATATTGATAAAATTCCGCTCGATGACAAAGCAGTCTTTGAAATGCTTTCCGCAGGCGAATCGGACGCTGTTTTCCAGTTTGAAAGCGCAGGAATGAAGCAGGTTCTTGAACGGCTCAGACCCGAGTCGATAGAGGACCTCATCGCCGTGCTTTCGCTCTACCGCCCCGGCCCTATGGACAGTATCCCACGCTATATCGAGAACAAGCGTCACCCAGAAAAGATAACCTACAAGCACCCCCTGCTCGAAGATATTCTGAACGTCACCTACGGCTGTATAGTTTATCAGGAGCAGGTCATGCAGATATGCCGAAAGCTCGCAGGCTATTCCTACGGCAGAGCAGACCTTGTGCGCAGGGCAATGGCTAAGAAAAAGGCTGACGTTATGGAAAAGGAGCGAAGCGTTTTCATCGACGGCGCAGTGAAGAACGGAGTTTCTGCCGAAACCGCCGAGGATATTTTCAACGAAATGTCAAGCTTCGCTTCGTATGCGTTCAATAAATCCCACGCCGCCGCTTATGCCCACGTTGCGTATCAGACGGCTTACCTCAAATGCCACTATTATAAAAAGTATATGGCGCAGGTCATGACGAACGAGTTTGCTTCGCAGGGAAAGCTTATTGACGATATCGCACTCTGCGAAAAGAACGGCGTGAAAATACTCTGCCCCGATATCAACAGAAGCGGCGCAGGCTTTACAGCAGATGAGAACGGTATCCGTTTCGGTCTGCTCGCAGTGAGAAACCTCGGCAGAACAGCTATCGACAATATCATTGAGGAGCGCAGAAAAGGCGGGACATTCCGCTCGCTTGATGAATTCTGCCGAAGAATGAGCGGAAAGGACGTAAACCGAAAGGCGGTAGAAAGCCTTATAAAATGCGGCGCATTCGACAGCTTTGCACTCAACCGCCGCGAGATGATGGAGAACTACGACCGAATTTTCATCGCCCTCCAAACCGACGTGCGGAATAATATCGAGGGGCAGATGAGCTTTTTCGATTCTGTCGGCGGTGATGATTCGCCGTCGATGATAGATAACCTCCACCGAACGGAGGAATATCCGCTGAAAACGCTGTTAATGTACGAAAAAGAGGCAGTCGGAATGTATATCTCGGGTCACCCCCTCGATGAGTTCAGGCTTATTTCCGCCGCCGCAAAGCATAACACGATACACAGCTTCTTCTCGGAAAATCACCCAAAAGACGGCACACCTGTGCAGCTGATATGTATGATAACCTCGGTCAAACAGCATAACACAAAAAAAGGTGCGCAAATGGCTTTCTCAACCGTCGAGGACAACGGCGGCGAGTGTGAAGTCATCTTTTTTCCCGAAGTCTACGCCCAAAGCGTACAGCTTATCCGCACCGACAGCATAGTTTACCTCAAAGGAAAGCTCTCATATAAGGACGAAGAGCCGAAAATACTCGCCGAAACGGTCATTCCTGCCGCACAGTATGTGGGGCTTGCCGCAAAAAGCGGACTTTTTATCCGCTGTATGAGTACGGATAAGGAAAAGATAACCAGAGCAGCCGAGCTTTGCCGAAATTATAAAGGCGAAGGAAAGCTGAATTTCTATTTTGAGGATATAAAGAAATATGTCCGTCCGAAATCAGCCGACGGCGTGAATATAACCGAAGAACTGCTCGAAAAGCTTGCGGATATCGTGGGAGAGGGGAATATCGCTTTAATGCGTAATTCGTAATTTTTTGCGGAGCTGACATTTGTACGGCGTTGCGAAGCCAAGCAGCTGGTCAAGCTGAGCACAGCTTGTCAGGTGACCAGAGGGCGGAAGCCCTTTGGTCGCTCTCCGCAGAGAGCGAAATACCCTAAACTAACAGCTAAGACTTTGTTGCAACAGCAAAATCACTATCAAATCAAAAGGCGCAATTCACACAAAAAAGGTAAAACGAAATATGAGAAATAAATTTCGTAAAGCCATAAACTGTGAATTGCGCCATTCTTTTTTCCTAAAACAAACTGTCCTTGAAGCGTATCTATGCGAACGAAGTGAACATAGATACACTTCAACACAGTATAATCAAATAAACATCGGAAGAATAAAATTTTTGTACTTGACAATATTATCTTAATGTGATACAATAATCACAGAAAAGATTATGGAAGTGTAGCCATACGGTTCACCAAAAAGAAATCCCCACAGAATGGTACTCTGTGGGGATTTTTCGTCAATATAAAAGCTTTGCAGATACCCATAAAAGTATCTGCAAAGCTTATTTTTTATTCAAACTCAATTATCCCAAACCGACCCTTGGCTTTTAGTATCCTCAATACGCTTGCATCAAGTCGATCTGCATCGATTCTTCCGTCGGCAAGTGCCGCAAGAACGTCATTGTATGCGCTCTCGATATCAGAGGTGCAGAGCATATCGTTTCCTGCGTTTACAGCAAGAACGTAGGGGCTTTCGTCAGCTTCGGCGGCAAAATTCGTTATTGCGTCCATTCCGAGGTCGTCCGTTAGGATTATTCCCTCGAAATTGAGCTCGTCACGAAGCACGGAATGTACTTCTGCGGAGAGCGAAGCGGGACTTTCGCTGTCGAATGCCGAAACAACGTTGTGATTTACCATTACGGCAGGCGCGCCTGCATCAATTCCCGATTGGAACGGGAGAAAATCCGTATTTTCAAAGCTTGAACGTGAGCGGTCATCGTTCGCACTGCCCGTGTGAGTGTCAACATTCGGTCCGTAGCCGGGGAAATGCTTCAGACAGCTCATAATGCTGCCCTCGGTCATGCCCTCAACTGCGGCGGCAACGTATTTTGCGGTGTTTTCGGTGTTTTCGCCGAATGTGCGGTCATAGATATAGTCGCTGTGGTTCTCGGTGATGTCCGCAACGGGCGCGAGATTGAAGTTTATCCCGAGCGAAAGCAGAAGCTCCGCTTTTTCGATGTTTTCGTCACGAACAGCGTCTTCGCCGTCACGGGCGAGGACTATCTGCGAGGTGAACGGACTTAAACGGTACTGCGGAAACTTTGAAACACGCACGACAGTTCCGCCCTCTTCATCGGTCGCAAGGAACGCAGGTATCCCGGCGGCAGCCTGAATTTTCGCCGTCTTTTCCGCCATTGTATCGGGGAATTCATTCTGAAAATCGCTCGCATAAAGCGTGTATCCGCCGAGGTGATATTTGCTCATCGTATCAGCCGCACCCTCGGACGGGAATCTTCCCAGAATTATCTGACCGACCTTCTGTTCGTCCGTCATTGAAGCAAGGAGCGCCTCGGCTGACGAGAAATCAAGCTCACCGCTCGGCTCTTCGGCATCGTCCGTCATATCGTCCTCGGGAGTGTCGGGATCATCCGTTTCGTCCGTGTTTTCATCGGCTGTTTTGTTTTCCGATACTGCTTCGGTCACTTCCGTTTTTGAAATTGTCGTATCTGCGGCGGTTTCGGCGTTCGGCTTTGAAATTGTTGCCGTACAGCCGCACAAAGCGAGCGCCGCAATAAATGCAATAAATGTTGATCTGAACTTTTTCATAATATCTGTCCTTTGGGTTTAATTTGCGCTGAAACCTATTCCGAGGATATCGATGTTCTTATCGAGCGAACCCTCCGCAGGGCGGATCTCGATCTCCATATCCTTTGTTTCCTGCCATTTTATTATTTTGAATGCATAAGGATCGCCCCAGCCATCGCTCTGGTTCGTGTCAACGACCTTTGCCCTTGCGCCGTTGATATAGACCTCAAACTTGCCCATTGAAGCGTTGTTGTTTCGCTTTGCCACAATGAAAAGTCCGTTTGCATTGACCCTGAACTTCATCGGCTCATTTGTTGCCTTGTCGAAAGACCAGCCTTTTGTGAAGCCGTCCGCTGACGAAGAATTCGTGAAGCTTCCGAGCGACTCCATAGTGAACCTGCTGTCCGAGCCGTCATAGTCCGATTCGATAAGAACGGCATTTTCATAAGGTGCGCCGAATATACTTTCCGCAGGGAGAACATATTCGTCCGACTGTACTTTCAGCGACTCGTCAAAGGCGTGTGCGATAAGCTTGCAGAAGAGCGTATGACCGTTCGGGTTCGGGTGCGAAGAATCGTTGTAGTAGTCCTCCCACTTTATAGTTCCGTTGTCGAGAGCCTCGGTGAGAGCGTCAGCGGTGCTTATCATCGGCAGCGAGTAGAAATTGCCGATGCTCTTCATATACTCCTGCGCAGAGTGACCCTCTTTTGTGCGGTTCAGGATAAGCACAACAGCAGGCTCGTTTTCCTGTTCGAGTGCAGTTCTGACGAGGGATTCATAGGATTCCTTATAGTCGCTCTCCATACCGTCATTAACGGCATATTCGACGAAAATTACATCTGCCTTGTTGTCAAGAATGTCACGCTTTAAGCGGAGATTTCCGAGAATGGACGGCGTTCCGCTTATGCCCTTGTTGACATAGTTGACCGTGCCGTTCGGGTATCTTTCTTTGAGCAGGTCGGTTACTTTGCTTGCAAAGCACTCGTTCGGCTGAACGGTATAACCATAGGTTATAGAGCCGCCGATAAAGCCGAGCGTTATCCCGCCGCCGTTTTCAAGCGTTTGAAGCTTTTCGTTGAGCCTGTGCGTGTTGCCGACCGAAACGAGCGAGGTCGAAAGCATTTGCTTTTCAGCCTCGGAAAGGCTCGTATCGTCCTCTATCAATGGATAGGAAAATGCTGCGGCTTCGGCTGTCTGAGCGATTTCTGTCGGTTCTGCTTTATCTGCGCTGTTTCCGCAAGCCGAAAAAAGAGAAACGCACATAGCGGCTGCGGCAAAAAAGCTTGTTAATCTGAGTTTGTTCATAATCATTTCTCCCAAGAATATTTAAGGTCGACGATAGCGGTGAAAATTCCGCTGTCCGTAATGTCAATATAGCCATAAGATGGATTTTTACCGTCACGGGGCTGTGCGCAGCTGCCGGGATTCATATAATATATCCCGTTCTCATAATGCAGGAAGCGTTCGTGCGTATGCCCGAAGAGGACAATGTTGCAGTCGTTCTGCTTTGCCGCGTCGGTGATATGTTCAAGTCCGCCCTTTACGCCGTAGGAATGACCGTGTGCGGCGAAAATTCTTGCACCGTCAACATCTATCACTGTTGAAAGCGGAAGTCTGCTGCAGTAATCGCAGTTGCCTGCGACCCTGCGCAGATCGATATGCGGATATTCCGCCAAAATAAGGTCGGTTTCATTTTCGCCGTCGCCGAGATGAATGAACATCTGCGCCTTTCCGAGATTGTTATCAACGATATCGCTGACCGTTCCTGTTTTTCCGTGCGAATCGGACATTACAACTATCCTCACAAATTTTCTCCCTTTGCATAAAATATATCAATACAGCCGTAAATTTTGTTTATACAAAAATATGCTGCTATTCTATCAGGATAAATTATAACATAAAATATAAGGAAAATAAAGAGCAATCCGTAAATTTATCTTTTTATTTCAGGGGGAACTTTATATGACCGATTTCAATAAGAAAAATATGAACGAGCTTCTCAATGTTGTAAGCCGAAAGCTCGGCGTTCCGAAAGAACAGCTGCGCTCCGAGCTTGAAGCGGGAAAATTTGACTCCGCACTGAAAAATATGAAGCCTTCCGAAGAGGCGATGTTCAACCGCATCGTCAGCAACCCGACCGCTCTCGAACAGTTTATGAGCAGTCCGCAGGCAAAGGCACTCTACAACAAGCTTACGGGCGGAAAATAATAATTATTTCTTCAAAAGTTTCAGACGTGGGAGGTGCTTGCTTTGGACGATATGAGCGAAAAGATCCAATCGCTGCTGTCCGATGAGGAGAGTATGCAGCAGATAAAGGAGCTTGCGGCGATGTTCGGCGGCACTTCCGATACGTCCGAAGCCTCGCACGAAAGCAAGCTGCCGCAGTCGGACGGCGATATGCCGATAGATCCCGCGGCGCTGATGAGCCTTATGTCGGGGCTTTCCAAAAACGACAAAAACTGCGATCTGCTCATCGCGCTGAAGCCGCTTCTCTCTGAGGACAAACAGCCGCGCGTTGACAAAGCCGTCAAGCTTCTGCGGCTTTATAATATTTATTCCGAGCTAAAAGAGAGCGGCGCGCTCGGTAACCTTTTCTGACGGAGCAAAAGCCTATGGAAAACAGCAATAAAAGCATCACAATGGCGGAAAAACGTGTCGGGGAGATGAATAAATTGACGCAGGGATTTCTTGAACAAAGCAACCGCTGTTTACGTCAGATGGAAAAGCCGCAGTCTGCGCAGGATAAGCAGTTCCAAAACCGACCGTCTGCCCCCCCTCGGCAGAACGTACAGCAGAATATGCCGCAGAATGTTCCAAATCGGAACAATACAGTGCAGAATTCTATGCCGAACAGTCAGCTTCAGCGCCGGAATGTGCCGTTTCGGAACAATTCTCCCCGTAATATGCAGAGGAACGCCCCGAATCAGCCGCAGAAGCCGCGTTTTGAAGCGGTCGGGAACGGCAGACAAAGCCCTCCGCAGCACTTTATACCGCCGCCAAGACCCGAGCCGCCGAGCCGTGATCCGAACAAGCAGGGTTCGCTCCTGCCGATACCGATAGATCCCGATACCGCTCTCATAGCCGCGCTTGCCGCCGTGCTTGTGAAAGAAAAAGCCGATACGAAGCTTATATTGGCATTGCTGTATATTTTATATTAAGGAACGTGATATAAATGCCGAAAGCAAAAGAATTTTTCAGCCGTGTTTCCTGTATCCTTACGGGAAAGCCGTCCGAGCCGAACGACAGCGAGGAGATACTCGCCGATATTGACGAGATAGTGAGCAGGCTTTCGCACTGCCGCAGGATATTCAATTTAGTCACGGACAGTGACCTCATCGAAGCGGCAATATACGAGGAGCTTGCGCTTCGCTCGCGGTATGCGTATCTTATGAAACGTGCGCGTGCACAGGGCATAACGGGGAGGACGGTGCTGAAATGAACACGGGAGAGATAGGCAGTATTATTTTTTACATAGCGGTCATCGTTTCGGCAATAGCGATGATCGTGCATTATCTGAAAAGTGCCAAGCCTGCGAAAACGGCTTTTTTCGGAATGAGTTCGGGAGCGGCGTTCCTCACTCTGCTTCACTTTTTCGGCGGATATGTCGGTTTTTCCGTGCCGCTGAATTTTTTTACGGCGGTAATGTCGCTGATACTTGGTGTTCCCGGGGTCATTATTGTGGCTTTAATGGGTCGCTTTGGGGCGGTTTGAGTTAAATTCGGAATTCGGAATTCGGAATGCGGAATTATTTATGCTTCGAAAATTTACTGTGCAAACCCTATTTTCGTAGGGGCGGATTCTATATCCGCCCGTTCACAATTGCTGTTTTTATACTAAACACCATTTAAAATTCAGAAAAAATCAAGCCGACAATCTCGTAGCTGTTTTTAACAGGTTTATATAGGAT
>OHPL01000696.1_pt1 | contig 19990 bp, 14 predicted proteins | sample 1577711 | NCBI WGS metagenome assembly OHPL01 (sample SAMEA3879538, study PRJEB24766) | human gut metagenome | biome: human-associated habitat; feature: feces | place: USA | collected 1985/1987
GCGAGATCACGTTGTCGCTCGTCGGCCGCAACCTGTGGATGATCTACAACAAGGCGCCGTTCGATCCCGAGATCACCGCTTCCACGGGTACCTATTACCAGGGGCTCGACTATTTCATGCAGCCCAGCGCCCGGACTATCGGCTTCAGCGTAAGACTCCAATTCTAAAACTTCAGACCAATGAAACGATTCAATCATACAATAGGATTTTTCGCCGCCGCAGCGCTTGCCGCCTGTACCGGTGACTTCGAATCCTTCAACACCAATCCCGATGCGGTGCAGTCGGTCGACAAGAAGACCTACATCACCACCATGCAAATGGATGCCGTGATCCCGTGCAGCGACGTGGGGGCCAACGAGTTCCAGCGTGCCTGCAACCTGATGGGCGACGCTTTCGGCGGCTATCTCTCCCCGATCCAGGCCTTCAACGGCGGCAGCTATACCTGTACCTACGACCTCGACGGTACGGATTACAACAACTATCCCTTCTCGGTGGCTTTTACCAATGTGATGCCTGCATGGCTCAACCTCAAGTACGCCTACCAGAACGGGCAGGTTACCGACGACGTCTTTGCCGTTGCCGAGGTCATCAAGGTGATGGCCCTCCAGCGAACCACCGACATCTACGGCCCGATCCCCGTTTCGAATTTCGGCCAGACCGAAAACCCCTACGAATCGCAGGAGACCGTCTACAAGAACCTTCTCACGGATCTGAATGCCGCCATCGTGGTGCTGAAGGAGTACGCGGCCAATGCGGGCGACGCCAGACCGTTGCAGAAGGTCGACGCCGTTTACCAGGGCGACTATACGAAATGGCTCAAGCTGGCCAACTCGGTCAAGCTCCGCATGGCCGTGCGCATCCGTTTCGTCGAACCCGCTCTTGCCCGTACCTATGCCGAGGAGGCCGTCAGTGACGGGGTGATGACCGCTTCGGACGACGGGGCGTGGCTCAAGAGTTCCGGTTCGGTTCAGGTGTATAACCCGCTCGAAGAGACGTGGAACGCCTATAACGATACCCGCATGGGTGCGACGATCGACGCTTACATGAACGGTTATGCGGATCCGCGCCTGCCGGCCTATTTCAAAACCTGCGAGGACAGCAAGTACCACGGCGTCCGCAGCGGCCTCAGCACGATGCTCAAGGCCGACTACACCGGACTTTCGGTGCCCAACGTCGCCAAGGATACGCCCGTGGTGTGGTTCCTCGCTTCCGAGGCCGCTTTCCTGCGGGCCGAGGGTGCCATGCTCGGCTGGGAGATGGGCGGTGACGACGAATCGTTCTACAAGGCGGGTATCGAGCTGTCGTTCCTCGAACACGGGCTCACGGCCGCTGCCGCTGCCGCCTATGCCCAGAGCACGGCCGAGCCCCAGGCGTTCGAAGACGCTTCGGCCGCCTCGACGAAATACAACGCCTCGAAACCTTCGTCCGTCACCCCGAAGTGGAATGCCGGCGCCGGGGACGAGGAGAAACTCGAACGGATCATCACGCAGAAGTGGATCGCCATGTTCCCCAACGGGCAGGAAGCCTGGTCGGAATTCCGCCGCACGGGCTACCCCAAGGTGATCCCGATCGTCAACAACCTCAGCGGCGGCAAGGTCGATACCAACGTCCAGGTGCGCCGTATGACCTTCCCGCGTTCGGAGTACTCGAACAATGCCGCCGGCGTGGCGGCTGCCACCGCACTGCTCGGCGGAGCCGATACCGGCGGTACGAAACTCTGGTGGGATAAGAAATAATGAACCTAAAAACAACACGGAAGATGAAAAATTTCTTGAAATACGTCGCGGCCCTTGCGATCGTGGGTGCCTTTTTCGTCGCTTGTTCGGATTGGACGGATCCCGAGCGTGAAATTACGCAGCATCCCGACCAGCAGTCGCCCATCCTGCGCGATAATGCCTACTACCAGGCCCTGCGCGAATACAAAAAGACCAAGCACAAGATCGCTTTCGGCTGGTACGGTTCGTGGACGGCCGTGGGCGCATCCTACCAGACCCGCCTGCAGAGCGCTCCCGACTCGATGGATATCATCTCCATCTGGAGCCAGTGGCATTCGCTGACCCCCGAGCAGATCGCCGACAAGGAGTTCGTGCAGAAGATCAAGGGCACGAAGGTGACCTTCACGATCTTCTCGGACAAGATGCCCGAGCCGTTCCTCACCGAGATCGGCGGCGGCGAATACACCGACGAGGCCATCGAAGCCTATGCCAAGGCCTATTGCAAGGACTCGATGGACAAGTACGGCTACGACGGCATCGACGTTGACTACGAACCCGGCTACGGCGCTTCGGGGCCGTTCGTGGGGCATGACAACGAGCTGTTCAGGAAGCTGATCCTCGCCATGAGCAAATACGTCGGCCCCAAGTCGGGGACGGGACGCCTGCTTATGATCGACGGCGTGCCCTATGCCGTGCATGCCGATGTGGCCGACTGCTTCGACTACGGCATCGTGCAGGCTTATGCCTCGGGCGGCTATACCGACTTGCAGGGCCGCTTCGACAACGCCGATGCCAAAGGCTGGAACCCCGAGCAGTATATCTTCGCCGAGAATTTCGAGTCCTACTGGAAAAACGGCGGCGTCACGCATTCGTGCCGCGACGGCCAGAGTGTCAACTCGCTGCTGGGCATGGCGCGCTTCAACCCCACGCAGGGTTTCGGCGCCGGTTTCGGTGCCTACCACATGGAGTATGAGTACGGGAATTCGGCCATGCCTTACAAGTATATGCGCGAGGCGATCCAGGATGTGAACCCCGCCGGCGGCGACCTGATCGTCGGCCTGACCTCGACCGCCCTGTCCAAATACCTGTTCCTGGTCGGGGACGACGGTACCATCACGGGCGAGGTGGACGAAAAAATCCGGGTCGAGCTGGCGCGTCCCGCCCCTGCCGGCGTTTCGTTCCCGCTGGCGCTGGACAACTCGCTGGTCGAGGCCTACAACGAAGAGCACGGAACCTCCTATGAGGCGATCGACCCTGCACGGGTGTCGCTCGGCACGCTCAGCGTGGCGGCTGGGGATTTCAAGTCGGACGAAGTTTCCGTCACCGTAAGTTCCGCGAATATCGAAAAGGGGTACTACCTTGTCCCCATCGTCGTGGAACTTCCGCAGGGCGATGTCTATACCTCGAAGGAGAAGCTGGTTCGCTATCTGCTGGTAACGGTGGCGTCGATGGATATCGACGTCGACGCAACGGCGCTTACGGGCGTCAAGATAGAGCCGGCTTCCGACTGGACGATCGTCTGCTACCAGGGTACCAACTCGAGCGGTGCCAACGGCGTCTGGAACCTCGATTCCGATGCGCAGAAAGCCCGCATGTTCGACGGTAAACTCGATTCCAACTGCTGGTATGCCGCGAGTGCTTCCTATTCGTGGGGTAACGGCGGTAATTTCATCATCACGCTCGACAAGGCCTACGACATCAACGGTTTCCGCTGGCATATCTACTACGAGGATTCCAACCCCGCATGTACCGATTTCCAGTACAGCGAGGACGGCACCAACTGGTATAGCCTCACCAACGAGATTTCGTTCGTGCCCAAACTCTCGGACGACAACTGGAAGATATTCCGGTTCAAGAAGACCGTCAAAGCCCGTTATATCCGGGTATACCTCGGCCGGGTAACCGGGTATACCAGCATGAACGAGGCCGAGATTTTCGCCCCTGCAAACTAAACCTAAAACAAGAGAACTATGAAACTGAAATATTTGGTCGCTCCGCTGTTGTTCGCCGCCGCTGCGGTCACGGGCTGTCAGGAGACTGCGGAGACCTATCCTGCGATCTACATGACCGATGCGCAGAGTAATCCCGACAAATCCATGACCATCGACGAACCCCCTGCCGAGACCTCGATCACCGTATCCTCCTCGGTGGTTATGGAGCACGACGTGCGGATCCAGTTGGAAGTGCGCCCCGACCTGCTGGCCGCCTATAACGACAAATACGGCAAGAACTACCAGATCCCGCCCGCCGACAGCTATTCGCTCAGCTCGACGGAAGCGACCATCCTGGCCGGCTACAACACCTCTTCGGAGATCGGTTTCACGGTGACGTCCGTCTCGGAGTTCGCCGAGGGCGTGACCTATTGCGTCCCGGTGAGCATCAAGACCGTATCGGGCGGGATGTCCGTGCTCGAACCGAGCCGCACGCTCTACATCGTGCTCAAGACGCCGGTTATCAGCAAGGCGATCTACCTGGGATCGAGCAATATCTACAAGGTGACTTCGTTCCAGGAGAATTCCGACCTGGCGGCACTCCCGCAGCTCACGCTCGAAGCCCGCGTATACATGCTCGGCTTCCAGACCCGCGATCCTTATATCAGCTCCATCATGGGTATCGAGGGCATCTGCGGCGTACGTTTCGGCGACGTGAAGGTCGATCCCGACTGCATCCAGATCTGCCACGACTCCTACCAGCCCGCAGCGACCGACAAGCCGTTCGCTACCCAGACCTGGTACCATGTCGCCGCCGTCTGGACAGGCTCTTCGTGGGACATCTATATCGACGGGCAGTATGCCACGGGCGTGGAGACGCAGGGCGAGACCATCGACCTGACGAGCGACAACTCGGGCGGTTTCTACCTGGGAGCCTCCTATGGCGGCGGCCGTACGCTGAACGGCTATGTCGCCGAGTGCCGCGTATGGACACGCGCCCTCTCGCAATCCGAGATCGCCAACAACATGAACTATGTCGACCCCACGTCCGACGGGCTGCTCGCTTACTGGCGCATGAACGCCTGGGAGCCCAACGACAGCGGTTCCGGCAATATCGTGCGCGACCTCACGGGCCATGGTTACGATGCCGTCGGCGGCAGCTCCAACCCGACGATGATGGACACCAAGTGGAATTAGTCCGCTTATAGACCGACAGGGGCCGTGCGACCCCGGCATAAGCCGGGTTGCACGGCCTTTTTTATACTGCGGGTTGCGGTTACCCAGGTCTCCGGTCGTGGACTGTCTCCGGTTTCCGGCCGGATTATTCCGATTTGTTGTACCCCGACATAAAAGACATTATGAAAAAAATTACACTTATCTTTTTTTGCCTCGCCGCTTTCGCCTTTGTGCCGGCGACGGGAACCCGGCTACGGGCATCATCCCGGCCCCGCAGCAGGTCACGTGGGGCGACGGTGCTTTTCGCATGCCCGCGGTTCTCATTTATAAAACCGACCTCACGGGACAGGATAAGGCTGACCTCGCCGCGTGGATGGAGCGCGCTGCGGACGGTTTCTTCCCGGCTTCCTTTGTCGAGGCTTCCGACGGCGATATCCCTGCCCTCGAACTGCTTCGTACGGGCGACGGCGCCCCCGAAAGCTACCGTCTCGACGTCTCCCGCACAAAGATCACGCTCACGGCCCCCGATGCCGCAGGGTTGTTCTACGGACTCCAGTCGCTCGCACAACTGGCCGGGCACCACGGCCGCCGCATTCCGGCCGTCACGATCGTGGACGCCCCGCGCTTCGGTTACCGGGGCTTCATGCTCGACGTCTCGCGCCATTTCCGCGACAAGGAGTTCGTCGAACGTCAGCTCGACCTCATGGCGCGCTACAAGCTCAACCGCTTCCACTGGCACCTGACCGACGGAGCTGGATGGCGCATCGAAATCAGAAAATACCCCGCCCTGACCGACATCGCCGCCTGGCATCCCTATCCCGACTGGGAGGGATGGAACTTCGGCGGCAAACGCTACTGCCACCGCGACGACCCGGCGGCCGCCGGGGGCTATTACACGCAGGACGACATCCGCGAAGTGGTCGAATACGCCCGTGCCCTGCATATCGAGGTGATTCCCGAGATCGAGATGCCGGGGCACAGCGAGGAGGTGCTGGCCGTTTACCCCGAACTCTCGTGCAGCGGCAAACCCTACACGAACTCCGATTTCTGCATCGGCAACGAGCAGACGTTCGAATTCCTTGAGAGCGTGCTCTCCGAAGTGATCGGGCTCTTCCCTTCGGAATATATCCATATCGGCGGCGACGAGGCTTCGAAACAGGGTTGGCGCACCTGCCCCGAATGTGCCGCCCGGATGCGGCGGGAGGGACTGCAGGACGTCGATGAACTGCAAAGCTACCTGGTGCACCGCATCGGGACGTTCCTCGCCGCCAAGGGCCGCCGCCTGCTGGGCTGGGACGAGATTCTCCAGGGCGGGCTCGCGCCCGGCGCCACGGTCATGTCGTGGCGCGGCACCGAGGGCGGGATCGCCGCGGCCAGGGCCGGACACCGCGCCGTGATGGCTCCCACGGAATACTGCTACCTCGATTTCTGCCAGGACGACCCCACCCGCGAGCCGGTCGCCGCCGCGGCGTTCCTCACCCTCGCGCAAGCCTATTCCTACGACCCTGCGCCCGATTCGCTGGGTGCGGATGTCGTGCCGATGATCCTCGGCGTGCAGGGCAACCTGTGGTGCGAGCACGTGCCCACAGCCGAACATGCCGAACACATGATCTGGCCGCGCCTGCTGGCGATCGCCGAAGTGGGGTGGAGCGCCCCCGAACGGAAGGACTACGACGACTTCCACGCCCGCGTGCTCGATGCTGTAGCGTGGATGCAGCAGCGCGGATACCACCCCTTCGACCAGAAGAACGCCGTTGGCCCGCGCCCCGAATCGCTCGAACCCCTACACTGGGAACGCCTGCCTGTGAAACGTATCGCGGCCTGTTTCATGCAGGGTTTCTATGCCGACATCTGGATGCCCCGGGCGGTCGAAATCTCGGTTTCGGACGATGACAGGCACTATACGCCCCTTGCGGCGGTCGAAAACGACATCCCGTTCGAATACAAGCAGGATTGCTACCGCGAGTTCGGCTGGTCGGGTCAAACCGCGGCGCGTTACGTGCGGCTGAAAGCCCTGCACAACGGCCATCCCGGCGGCTGGATTTTCACCGACGAGATTATCGTGGAGTAACCCCGCGGGGCGGCCCTTCCCCGGATCGCCCCTCCCCGGATTGCCCTTCCCCGGCCACGCTTTGTCCCGGAGCGGGGCTGTCTGACGAGTCCTTTTTTACGTTTTCACCCCTGCCGGAGCAGCCTCCGGCAGGGGTGATTTTTTGTTTTTCGGGGGGGCGGCCTCTTGAGGATACGACGCGCCCCTTCCGTCGGTTTGCGGCCTCCTTGCACCGATCCGGTTGCACCTCCCCGATGCTGTCCGGATTGGGGCTCCTTCCCGCGATGTGCCCGACCTTGCGCCCCTTTCGTCCTTGTCCCGGCTTATCCCTGCATCCGTCCTGCGCCTGCCCGCAGGCACCTCTCCCCTCCGGTTACTTCTCGCGGAAAATGTTGAGGTGCGCCAGCAGCGGGTTGCGGCGGTCGAGCAGCAGGAACTCCGCCAGCAGCAGCACGAGCGCTGCGATGAGCAGGTATTGGTACTGCTCGTTGAACTCCTCGAAACGCATCATCGACAACTCGGTCTGTTCCATTTCGTTGATGCTCTTTACGATCTCGTCGAGGCCGATCGACTGCTTGGTCGAACGCACGTAGGCGCCGCCCGTGATCCCGGCCACCTCGGAGAGCATCTTCTCGTCGAGCTTCGAGACGACCATGTCGCCCTTCTCGTCCTTGATGAACTCCCCGCCGATCTGGATCGGGGCGCCTTCGGGCGTGCCGATGCCGATGGTGTAGATGCGTATGCCCATCTCCGCGGCGCGTTTGGCTACCGCCAGGGCGTCGTCCTCGTGGTTCTCGCCGTCGGTCACCAGGATGATGACCCGGCTGTGCGTCTCCTCCGTTTCGCCCGAAAACGACAGCAGCGCCTGTGACAGCGCCTTGCCGATGGCCGTGCCCTGCACCGATACCAGCGACGGGTCGATGCGCTTGGCGAAGGCCTTCGCCATGCGGTAGTCCGACGTGATGGGCAGCTGTACCTTCGGTTCCCCGGCGAAGACGATCAGCCCCACGCGGTCTTGCCTGAGCCCGTCGAAAAGTTTGTTAATGGCATATTTGGTGCGTTCGAGCCGGTTGGGTTCGAAATCCTCGGCCAGCATCGAGTTCGAGACGTCCACCACGAGCATCATCTCCACGCCCTGCGCCTTCTCCTCGCGGAGTTTCGATCCGAACTGCGGGCGTGCCACGGCCAGTATGAGCAGCACGGCGGCCGTGCAGAAAAGGATGAACTTGAGCGCGGTGCGCCCGGTCGAGACCTCGGGCATCAGTTCCTCCAGCACCTCGGGGTTCCCGAAGCGTGCGAGCCTTTTGCGGCGGCGTGCCGCCGCTGCCCAGAAGATCAGTACCAGTGCCGGTATTGCCAGCAGCAGCCAGAGATATTGCGGATTTGCGAATCTGAACATAACGAATGCCTGCCCGGCGTATTGTTTCCCGTTTGCTGTCCCTGTCCGACCCGCCGGGTTTGCATTAAGGCACCTGGGGTGCCTGTCGGACAGCGACATTCCCTCCGCAATCCTCCTTCCGGCAAAGGGAGGGCTTTGCCGGCGTCCGGGGCGTGATGCCCGTCAGGGTATCCGTTTGAGCGCCAGGTTCGCGAACAGGAACTCTGCGAACAGCAGCAGCAGTCCCGCCAGCGCCCACATGAGGTACTGTTCGTGGTAGGTGACGTGTTCCGTAACCTCCACCTTGCTCTTTTCCAGTTGGTTGATCTGGTCGTAAATGGCTTTCAGCTTGGCCTTGTCCGTGGCGCGGAAATACTCCCCGCCCGTCATCTCGGCGATCGACCGCAGGGTCTTTTCGTCAATCTCGACCTTGGCCATCACCGTGCCGCCCGTGGGCGTGCCGTAGATGTCCACGGCGGGGTAGGGCGCCATGCCCTCGGTGCCGACGCCGATCGTGTAGACGCGGATACCCTGCGCCTTGGCGATCTCGGCCGCCGTCTGGGGTGCGATCTCGCCGCGGTTGTTCACGCCGTCGGTCAGCAGGATGATTACCTTCGACTTGGCCTCGCTCTCGCGCAGGCGGTTGATTGCCGTTGCCAGGCCGTTGCCGATCGCCGTGCCGTCTTCGATCAGGCCGCTGCGGATGCGCGACAACAGGGTCTGCAACGTCCCCTGGTCGGTGGTCAGGGGGCTCTGCGTGAAGGCCTCGCCCGCGAATGCCACCAGTCCGATCCGGTCGCCGTAGCGGTCGGCGATGAACGATCCGGCCACCTCCTTGGCCGCCGTGATGCGGTCGGGCCGGAAGTCGCGTGCCAGCATCGAGCCCGAGACGTCGATCGCCAGCATGATGTCGATGCCCTCGGTGTTCGTGTGCGAAAGCCGCTCCACGTCCTGCGGGCGCGCCAGTGCCACGACCAGCAGCGCGAATGCCGCCGCACGCAGCACGAACGGCAGGTGCCGCAGGTAATAACGTATGGTCTTCGGGGCGCGCACGACACCGTCGACCGACGAGATCTGTATCGCCGCCCCGCCCTGCAACGTCCGCCAGACGTAGTAGCCGGCCATCGGTACGAGTGCCGTCAGCAGCCACAGATAGTATGGTGATGCGAAATGCATAGTCCTTGTGTTTTACCAGTTTTTCGTTCCCCGGACGACGACGCCCTGTTTCTCCTTCAGCTTGTCCTGCGTGCGGTCTTCCTGAGCCTGGATGGCATCGAGCATCTGTTCCTGCTCCTGCGGGGAGATACCTGCCGGAACGGGCTGCTGCTGCCCCTCCTGGTCGCCTTCGCCCTCCTTGTCCGGCTGCGAAGGATCCTGCTGCCGGTCGCCCTGCTGTTCCTGGTCGCCGCCCTGCTGCTCCTGGTCATCGCCCTCTTGGCCCTTGTCGTCCTGCTGCCGGTCGCCGTCCTGTTTGTCCTGTCCGCCGCCCTGTTGCTGCAGATCCTGGTTCTGGTCTTTGTCCTGGTTCTTGTCGTCGTCGCCGCCACCGCCGCCGTCCTTGTTGTCGTCTAACAGGCGCTTGGTGTAGGCGTAGTTGTACTTGGCCTGCTGGTCTGCGGGATTCAGCCGCAGCGACTGTTTATAGCTTTCGAGCGCCTCCTTGTATTTCTGCTGCTTGAACTGGGCGTTGCCGAGGTTGTAGAACGCTTCGGCACGCTCCCCGTCCGCACGCAGCGAGTCGGCCGCAGCTTTGCGCATGGTCTGCTCGGCCTTGTCGAACCGTTCGGCCTTGTAGAGTGCGTTGCCGAGGTTGTAAGTCGCCTCGAACGACTCCGGTGCGGCCTCCAGCGCCCGCTCGTAACGTTCGATGCTTTTCTCGTAGTTGCCCTTGTTGTATTGCCGGTTGCCGCGCCGCACCTCGCTGCGTTCGGGCATGTTCTGTGCCGAAGCCCCGAGCGCGGCCAGGAGGAATACCGCTGTGTATATGAGTTTATACATCTGTCACGCATTTTAGTTTTTCGCCGGCTCCTGCTCTTCCGTTTCCTCCTCCGCCTCGGCGACCTTGGTCTCCTCGACGAAATAGTAGGCGTTCAGGTAGTTGTCTTCGTTGGTCGTCCCTTCGGGCCGGGCTTTGGCGAATTTCACCAGGTCGGCGTCCCGGAGGATCGCCTGCAGGTCCATGACGCATTTCTGCGGCAGGTCGTAACGGCGGACTGCGGCGAGAATTTCGTCGGAGGTCATCTCCATCGCACCGAAGCCGTAGCGGTCGGCCAGGTAGGTGCGCAGGATGTCCGTCAGACCCGAATAATACTGTTTGTGGCGTCCGCTCTGCCAGAGTTTCTGGTTGTGGAGCGTTTCGAGCGCTTGGATGGCTGCGATGTGGGGCGGCAGGGGCGGTGCGGGACGGAAGATGTCGCGTACCTTGCGGGCGTAGCGGGCCATCAGGCGGCGGCCTGCGTAGATCGCGCCGCCCAGGACGATCAAACCCAGCAAACTCCAGAGGACGTAGCCGCTGATTTCGCCGTAGCGGAAGGGCAGCGTGCGCTGGGCTTTGATATCGTAGATCGTGTGCGACGTGGAGTCGATCTGAAAGGTTCCCACCTGCAGCCGCAGGGTATCGGCGGTATAGAGCGTGTCGGTGATGTTCTTGTCCAGATAGAGCACTTGTGCGCGTCCCAGGCCGAGGTTGCCCTCCTCGAACGCCGCCAGCGTGTAGCGTTTGCGCAGGCTCAAGTGGCGTCCGTCACGCCGGAGGGTATCCACCGGATGCGATTCGACGACCTCCAGTCCGCTCTGCGGAGGCGGGTTGAAGGTGGGAAATTCCACGACCTGCACCAAATCACGATCGACATCGATCACCACGTCGAAGCGGTCGCCGATTCCGATGCTGTCGGGTTCGACGCGGGCGGTGATCGTCGGCGGTGCGGCGTACAGAACGGTCGTCAGCCCCGTCAGAAGAGCTGTTGCCAGAGTTGTTTTTACTCTTTTCGTTATGGATGTCCGACCGGCTTTCGGACGACCCGAAGACCGCAGGCCGACGGGCACCGCTTCCGAAGGAGGTGTTTGCGCGGCATTTTGCCGCTCTGCGGCGGCGGACGGTTGAATACCGCCGTTGCGTGCGAACGGGGAGCAGGTTGATGCCGGGTTGTTTGGGATCGACTTCATCGCTGTTTGAATAGTTTGATGAGTTCCACGACGTAATCCCCGTCGGTCGATACCTCGGCCGTGTCGATGCGGTGGTGTTTGAGCGCCGAGAGGATGGCGGCGCTCCGCTCCTGCCAGACGCGGGCGTAGTGCTCCCGCACCCGGGCCGAGGAGGTGTCCACCCACGCTTTTCGGCCCGTTTCGGCGTCTTTCATTTCGACGATCCCTACGTCGGGCAGTTCGGCTTCGCGGGGGTCGCTGACGCGGATTCCCACCAGGTCGTGTTTTCCGGAAGCGATCTTGAGCGCGTCCTCGAGCGCCGCACGGTCCTTGCCGGGGTCGAGAAAGTCCGAGAGCAGGAAGGCCGTGCAGTGTTTTTTGGTGACGTTGGTCAGGAAACGCAGCGCTTCCGAAATACGGGTTCCCCGCGATTGCGGCTCGAAGCCGACCAGTTCGCGGATGATGGCCAGGATATGGCTGCGCCCCTTTTTCGGGGGGATGAACTTCTCGATCCGGTCGGAGAAGAAGATGCAGCCCACCTTGTCGTTGTTCTCCGAGGCCGAGAAGGCCAGCACGGCGGCGATTTCGGTTTGCAGGTTTTTCTTCAGGCGGTCCGTAGTGCCGAACACCCGGGAGCCGCTGACATCCACCAGGAGCATCATCGTCAGTTCGCGCTCCTCTTCGTAGACCTTGATGTGGGGCGTGCGCGAGCGGGCCGTGACATTCCAGTCGATGTCGCGCACGTCGTCGCCGGCGCGGTATTCGCGCACTTCGGAAAACGACATGCCGCGTCCCCGGAAGGCCGTGTGATACTTTCCGGCGAAGATTTCGTTGGAAAGCCCCCGGGTTTTGATCTCGATCTTGCGGACTCGTTTCAGGATATCGTTTTCGGTCTCCTGCATTATTGCATTTTCAATTAGGGTACGATTACGTTGTTCAGGATGTCGGTGATGATCTGCTCGGTGGTGATGTTCTCGGCCTCGGCTTCGTAGGTGAGTCCGATGCGGTGACGCAGTACGTCGTGGCAGACGGCCCGCACGTCCTCCGGAATCACGTAACCCCGGCGGCGGATGAAGGCGTAGGCCCGGGCAGCCTTGGCCAGCGAGATAGACGCACGGGGCGAGCCGCCGTAAGCGATCAGGGGCTGCAGTTTTTCGAGGTTGTATTCGGCCGGTTCGCGGGTGGCGAAGATGATGTCGATGATATATTTTTCGATCTTTTCGTCCATATAGACCTCTTCGACTACGCGGCGGGCCTTGACGATGTCTTCGGGCGAAGTCACTTTATTGACCTTCGGGAGTCCTTCCCCGGCCAGATTCATACGCATAATGTCGCGCTCCTCCTGTTTCTGGGGGTAGGAGATCTTGGCTTTCAGCATGAAACGATCGACCTGCGCCTCGGGCAGCGGGTAAGTACCTTCCTGCTCCAGCGGGTTCTGCGTCGCCAGCACCAGGAAGGGCTCGGGCAGCGGATAGGTTTCGTCGCCGATGGTCACCTGCCGCTCCTGCATGGCTTCGAGCAGAGCCGACTGCACCTTGGCCGGCGAGCGGTTGATCTCGTCCGCGAGGACGAAGTTGGCGAATACGGGGCCTTTGCGGACGAGGAACTCCTCCTTCTTCTGCGAGTAGATCAGTGTACCGATCAGGTCTGCCGGCAGCAGGTCGGGGGTGAACTGAATGCGCGAGAAATCGGCATCGACGGCTTTGGCCAGCGTGGTGATGGCCAGCGTTTTGGCCAGCCCCGGCACGCCTTCCAGCAGGATGTGCCCGTTGGAGAGCAGGCCGATCAAAAGGGTGTCGATCAGGTGATTCTGTCCGATAATCACCTTACCCATTTCGCTGCGCAGCGTATCGACGAAGACGCTTTCGCGTTCGATCCGTTCGTTGAGTTCCTTGATGTTGATGACTTCACTCATTTTCGGTGTGTATTTTCGGTTTTTCGTTGTTTTCGGTATTTATGCAACGCATGCCCTGCAAAATTATTGCAAAATACATATTTTTTTCGAGAAATCGAAAATCCCGACCGCTCTTTTCGCCCTGATGCGGGGCGGTGCCCCGGTTGAAAAACCGCACCCGGGCGCCGCTTCGGGGCAAAGATCGGGCGGAGGATGTCCTGCAGGTTCGCCTTCGGTTGCGGCGCTCCGCCGTATTATTCGGCTGCGGACGCTCCGTCGTTGCGGGGAAATCGCTATATTTGCACGTTATGGAATCTCAAATATTGAAAGGCCTGAATCAGGCCCAGCGGGAGGCGGTGGTGAACTACGATTCGCCGTCGCTCATCATTGCGGGCGCCGGGTCAGGCAAGACGCGCGTACTCACTTCGCGCATCGCCTATATGATCGAGCAGGGGGTGGCTCCGTACAATATCCTCGCCCTCACCTTCACCAACAAGGCCGCCGAGCAGATGCGCGAACGTATCGCCCAAATGCTGCCGGACGGACGCCACCGCTATATCCGCATGGGAACCTTCCACTCGGTTTTCTCGCGCATTCTGCGCGACAACGCCGACCGGATCGGCTTTCCCCAGAGTTTTACGATTTACGAGCCGTCGGACTGCAAAAACCTCCTGAAAACCATCGTCAGGGAACTGAACCTGGACGATACCAAATACAAGCCTGCGATGCTGGCTTCGCGCATCTCCTACGCCAAAAACTGCCTGGTGACGCCGGGCGCTTATTTGGCCAATGCCAGCTTCGGAGCCGAAGACCGGCGGATGCAGATTCCCGAGTTTGGCAATATCTATAACATCTATTGCGCCCGCTGCAAGCGGAACGGGGCGATGGATTTCGACGACCTGTTGTTGCAGACCAATATTCTGCTGCGGGATTGTCCCGATGTGACGGCCCGCTACCAGGAGCAGTTCAAATACATCCTGGTCGATGAGTATCAGGATACCAATTATGCGCAGTACGTCATCATCCGGCGCCTGTCGCAGCTCCATTCGAAGGTCTGCGTGGTGGGTGACGACGCCCAGTCGATCTATTCGTTCCGGGGGGCCAAGATCGAGAACATCCTCTCGTTCAAGAAGGATTTTCCGGATGCGATGATCTTCAAGCTGGAGCAGAATTACCGCTCGACGCGTACGATCGTCGAGGCGGCCAATTCGGTGATCGAACGTAATTCGAAACGCATGGAGAAGAAGTGCTTTTCGGAAGGGGATATGGGCGAAAAGATCCGCGTGCTCCGAGCCTATACCGACCGCGAGGAGGCCGAAATGGTGGTCAGCGACCTGCGCGACAAGGTGCGGGCTGCGGGCGATGAGTGGGCCGAGGCAGCGATTCTGTACCGCACCAACAACCAGTCCCAGGCGCTCGAAGACGCGCTGCGCCGCAAAGGAATACCCTATCGTATTTACAAGGGCAATTCGTTCTACGACCACAAGGAGATCAAGGATCTGCTGGCCTATATCCGGCTGGTTATCAACCCCCGCGACGACGAGGCCTTCAAGCGGATCGTCAATTACCCTGCGCGGGGTATCGGCGATACGACCGTAGAGCGGATCGCTTTGCTGGCCAAAGCTCGTAATCTGTCGATGTGGGAAGCGGTGGATGCGCTGACGGCCGAGCCGGTGACGGATCCCGTGCAGAAGACCATCGTCCGCAAAGTGGCCGAGTTCGTGGCCCTCGTCCGGGGGCTGTCGTTGGCCCGGGCCGAAAAGGGGCTGTACGACCTGGGACTCGAAATTGCGACCCGTTCGGGTATCATCGGCGCTTACCGGGCCGAGAACACCCCTGAGGCGACCAGTGCGCTGGACAATATCGAGGAGCTGCTCAACTCGATGCAGCTCTTCAACGAGCAGCGCGAGGCCGAGATCCGGGCCGGGGAACGTCAGCAAGAGGAGCGGGCTACGATCGAGGAGTGGCTGCAGGGGGTGATGCTGATGACCGATATGGACAAGGATGATCCCCAGGACCGCAACAAGGTGACGTTGATGACCGTACATTCGGCCAAAGGGCTGGAATACAAATTCGTGTATATCGTCGGATTGGAAGAGAACCTCTTCCCGTCGCAGCGGGCCGTGGAGTCGCCCGACGGTTTCGAGGAGGAGCGGCGGCTCTTTTACGTGGCGCTGACCCGGGCCAAGGAGTTGGCTACGCTCTCCTATGCCGAGATGCGTTTCAAGTGGGGCAATATGGAGTTCTCGCGTCCGAGCTGCTTTCTGCGCGAGATCGACAGCCGTTACCTGGAAACGGATGCGATGCAGGAGGAGCGGGAACCCGTCCGCCGCTCGGCCGGGCGGGGAGAGGGCTCCTCGGCGCTCGACGAGCTGCGCCGCCGTTTCGACTACCGCTACCAGCAGAAGCCTGCGGCGGGTGGTTCGCAGGCCGGGGCGCGTTTCGGCGGAGGTTCGTCCGCCGGGGTAAAATCGGAGGCGCAGCGTCCCGTTGTTGTCCAGCCGACCCGTTCGACGGCCGGGATGCGCAGCGTGGGTGTCCGTCAGGGCGAGTCGTCGCTGGTCGAGGGAGCTGCGCCCGTATCGTGCGGCGATTATGCGGTCGGCGACCGGGTGTCGCACCTGAAGTTCGGCGCGGGGGTCATCCGCCGCATCGAAACCCTGGCGTCGGATCACAAGCTGGTGGTCGAATTTTCCGGATACGGGGAGAAAACCCTGCTGGCCAAATTCGCCAAACTGACCAAATTATAGGAAATCCGCCGGAAGGATTCCGGCTTAAAACTGAAAGACAATGACTTTGAAGGAGCGTTATGCGGGGGTGATCGCGTGGTTCGAGGAGCACATGCCCGTCGCCGAGAGCGAGCTTGCGTACGGCTCGCCGTATGAGTTGCTGGTGGCCGTGATCCTGTCGGCCCAGTGCACGGACAAGCGGGTCAATATGACTACGCCGGCCCTGTTCGAGGCTTTCCCTACACCGCAGGCTATGGCTGCCGCGACTCCCGAGCAGATCTATCCCTACATCAAGAGCATCTCCTATCCCAACAACAAGGCGAAAAACCTGGCGGGCATGGCCCGCATGCTCTGCGAGGAGTTCGGCGGCGAAGTGCCGAGCGACCTGAAGGAGCTGCAACGTCTGCCCGGCGTGGGACGCAAGACGGCCAATGTCGTGGGCGCCGTGATCTGGCAGAAGGAGGTGATGCCCGTCGATACCCACGTATTCCGGGTCTCGAACCGCATCGGACTCACGAACCGGTCGAAAACACCCTTGCAGACCGAGCTTACTCTCGAAAGACAGATCCCTTCGCACCTGCTGCCGACGGCCCACCATTGGCTGATTCTTCACGGCCGCTACGTCTGTACGGCGCGTGCCCCCAAATGTGCCGAGTGCGGTATTTCGACCTGGTGCCGCAAATATGCCGAAGACAACAAACGATCTAAAACCGAATGATTATGAAGCGATTTTGCCATGCGATTCTCGCTTGCGGAGTGTTTGCCGCGATAGTTGCGGCCGTCTCGTGTACCAAGGATGCGACCGGCGGCGGAGGCGGTGGTTACGACGGAGAGCCGGAGGTGAATCACGATATGGACGGCATCCTGCGGCGCAACTACTTGTGGAACGAGGAGTATGCGACACTTTCGCCCGATTTCGGCCTGCCTTACGACGAGTTTCTCGACGGCGTGCTTATGCGTATGAGAACCAACGACCTGGACAAGAAGTTCCGTAACGGGAGATGGCAGCTCTATTCCAACATCCAGCGCCTCTCTCCGGTGAGCCGGACGGCCTTGTCTGCGGATATCGACAGTCAGTTCCCGAAGGAGCCCGTTTACGGTTTCGGCGCCGTTTCCCTGGCGATTATCTCCTATACAGACGCAGGAAAGGAAACGGGGCAGTACGGTTTTGCCGTTATGGCCGTGTACCCCGACTCTCCGATGGCCAGGGCCGGCCTCGGACGCGGAACGATCATCAACCAGGTCGATGGACAGTGGATAACTGCCGGGAATTTGAATGCGGTCTACTCCAAACTGCTCGCACCGAACGGCGCCGCGACGCTCTCCGTGGCGGATAATCAGGGCGGTTTCGGCGTGTCGGAGCATAAGCTGACGGCGGAGTTGATATACGAGAACCCGGTGCTGTACCACGACGTGCTCGAGTACGGGGAGCACAAGATCGGTTACCTGGTGTACGCCAGCTTCGATGCGGCTTTCGACGGGGAGTTGCTGGATGCGCTGCAAGCGTTCAAGGACGCGGGTATCAACGACCTGATCCTCGACCTGCGTCTGAACGGTGGAGGATACGTGATGTCTTCCCGGATGCTCGCCTCCTGCATTGCCGGTGCCCGGTGCGAAGGGCAGGTGTTCCAGTATTACCGTTATAACGATACGCGTATGGCCTCTCCTGAAATGATGGCGGCGGAGACCGGGCAGGCTTACGACGAGTCGAAAGGGCGTTTTTACGAGGAGTTCATCTACGGCGATTACCGGGGAGCCGACCTGCGCGGATATGCGCTGAATCTTCCGCGGCTGTATGTCATCGTCTCTTCCGGCACGGCTTCGGCGAGCGAAGCCGTTGTCAATGGCTTGCGGGGAATCGGGCTCGAAGTGGTGCTGGTCGGGCAGAAGACCAACGGCAAAAATGTGGGGATGGAGGGTGTCTGTCTGGAGGACGGAGCGTACGAATACCTCTTCATGCCGGTTTCTTTCCAGGGATATAACGCCCGGCTCGAAACGGTGGACCCGAACGGTCTTGCGCCGGATGCCTTGAAGGCTGATTGGAACAACGGGTACGAGGAGTTCGGCAGTTTGGACGACGACTGTCTTGAGTATGCGGTGACGAGCATCACCGGGCAATCCGTCCGTTCTTCCGAGCCCGCAGCGCAGAGAAGGCCGGGCGTGCGGTTGGTCGAAGGCCTCTCTTTGCCCGAAATATCCTGTCGGCCGGAGGGTATGATCCTGCTGCCGCCGGACGCTGTCCGGAAAGATTGAACATCCGCTCCACGATCGGTTTCGGAACGGAGAAACGCCCCGGAACGGGTGCGGATTTGATATTTAACGGATAAAATCGTATCTTTGCATCAATGATGGTTTCCCAAGAAGATATAGAACGGCTGCGCGAATTGCTTGCCCGGCCTGCGCAGAATATCGTGATCGTGTCGCACACGAATCCCGACGGGGATGCCGTGGGCTCTTCGCTGGCGTGGCGCGAGGCGTTGCTGGAGATGGGGCATCGCGTCACTTGTATCGTGCCCAACAAATACCCCTATTTTTTGGACTGGATGACGGGTATCGAGAACCTGGTGCTTTTCAAGACGGACGAAGCGGGAGTCGCCCGCCGTGCGGTGGAGGAGTCGGACCTGATCTTTTTCCTGGACTTCAACGCCGTATCCCGTCTGGAGGGGTTGAGCGAGGTGATCGAATCCAATACGACGGCCAGGCGAATCCTGATCGACCACCATCTGTCGCCGGGACCCGGTTTCGATCTGATGTTTTCCTGTACCGGTTCGTCGAGCACCTCTTTCCTGATCTATCGGATCCTCGAAAAGATGCTGGGCACGCAGGCGATTACGCGGAGTATGGCCGAGTCGTTGTACGTGGGTATGATGACCGATACGGGGAACTTTTCGTTTTCGTTCCTGACGCCGGAGTTGTACCGGGCCGTCGCGGTGCTGGTCGAAACGGGCATCGACATTCCCACGATCCACAACAATGTCTATAACGCCTTCACCGAGGGCCGTGCCCGGCTGTTCGGCTATGCGATCAACCGCAAGATGGAGGTGATCCACGACGGTGCGGTCGCCTATATGTCGCTTTTGGAGAGCGAGATGCGCCGGTTTCAGTTCCAGCCCGGCGACAGCGAGGGGTTCGTGAATTACGCTCTTACGATCAAGTCGATGAAAATGTCGGCGATTTTCATTGCCACGCATAAATTCATTCGGGTGTCGCTTCGTTCGCGGGGCGGGGTGGACGTGGATCTTTTCGCCCGCAAGTATTTCAACGGCGGCGGCCACCGCAATGCGGCCGGGGGCAAGTCTTTCATGACGATGCGGGAAACCATCGAGCATTTCAAACGATCCGTAGCCGAGTTCGCCGCCCAGGGCGGTTTGGATTAGGTCGCTATGGACGATTTCCGCTTGCGGGTTTTCATTACGGCGGCCAAAACCCTCAATTTCACCAAATGCGCCGAGCAGCTTTTCATTTCGCAGCCCGCTGTGAGCAAGCATATCGGCGAACTCGAATCCCGCTATAAGGTACAGCTTTTCGAGCGCAGCGGCAGCCGTCTGGCGCTGACCGAAGCCGGCCGTGTCATGCTGGAGCATGCCGAACGCATTGCCGACGGCTACCGCCGTCTGCAGTACGAGATGGATCTTTTCACCGACCGGCTGGGCGGCGAACTGAAGGTGGGAGCCAGTACGACCATCGCCCAGTATGTTCTGCCGCAGGTGCTGGCCCGTTTTACGGCCCGGTTTCCCGAGGTGAAGGTTTCGCTCGCGTCGGGCAACAGCGAGCAGGTCGAGGCGGCCCTCGCGCGTCACGATACCGATTTGGGGCTGGTCGAAAGCAGCGCCCGGCATCCGGGGTTTCATTACGAACCGTTCATTCCCGACGAACTGGTGCTGATCGCTTCCACGAAAGGCCGGTACGGCCGCTGCGACCAGGTTACGCTCGCGGAGTTGCAGACGGTGCCCCTGGTGCTGCGTGAAAGCGG
>OHPL01000699.1_pt1 | contig 19937 bp, 24 predicted proteins | sample 1577711 | NCBI WGS metagenome assembly OHPL01 (sample SAMEA3879538, study PRJEB24766) | human gut metagenome | biome: human-associated habitat; feature: feces | place: USA | collected 1985/1987
GTTGACAATACTATATATATTGTGTTATAATAAACGTCTGTTTGTAATACTAAACACCAATAAAATACAGGAAAAAATCTGCGCCGAATCCTATATATGCGAGATTATCGGCTTGATTTTTCCAAATTTTAAATGGTGTTCAGTATAAAAATTATAATTATGTGTCGGCATAGGACAGGAGAGTTTTGTCAGAGAGCGTGTTTTGTCCAATGCCATGTTATGGAAAGGAAAAAATTATGCTTTTTAGTGAACTCGGACTGCCGCAGGAGATCGTCCGTGCGGTCGAAGAAATGGGATATGAGGAGGCTACGGAAATCCAGGCGAAGGCCATTCCGCTTCTTCTCGAAGGAAAAGACGTTGTGGGACGTTCACAGACGGGTACGGGAAAGACCGCCGCTTTCGGACTTCCCGCAGTTGCAATGATAGACCCTGAAGGCTACCGCCGCGTGCAGACACTCATACTCTGCCCGACAAGAGAGCTTGCAATGCAGGCTTCGCAGGAGATCGAAAAATTCTCGAAATATCTTCCGTATGTTAAGTCCTGCGCTATCTACGGCGGCGCAGACATCGAACGCCAGATAGTTCAGCTCAAAAAGGGCGCAAATATCGTTGTCGGAACTCCCGGACGTGTAATGGATCATATCCGCCGTCATACGCTTCACCTTGAAGAACTCCGCTCGGTAATTCTTGACGAAGCTGATGAAATGCTCAATATGGGTTTCCGCGAGGATATCGAAGAAATTTTGCAGTATATCCCCGAAGAGCGTCAGACTGTGCTTTTCTCGGCAACAATGCCGCCGCAGATAATGGCTATCACGGGCGAATATCAGCGCGACCCGATCGTTGTCGGCGTTGAGCAGAAGAGCCGCACAGTTGAGAGCGTTGCGCAGTTCTATTACGAAGTTCCTATGGGAAGAAAGACCGATGCGCTCCAGATGCTCCTTATCGCATTTGAACCCAAGCTTTCGATGATATTCTGCAACACAAAAGCAATGGTCGATGAGCTTACCGAAAACCTCGTTGCTAAAGGTTTCAAGGCGGCGGGTCTTCACGGCGATATGAAACAGCAGAGCAGAACTCAGGTGCTTAACGCTTTCAAGAGCGGCAGAATAAATATCCTCATTGCGACCGACGTTGCCGCAAGAGGCATCGACGTTGACGATGTTGACGCGGTTTTCAACTATGATATTCCGCAGGACAATGAATACTATATCCACCGTATCGGCAGAACAGGCAGAGCAGGTCGTTCGGGTTCGGCTTATACGATAGTGAGCGGCAGAAAGCAGGTCTACGAGCTTAAAGATATCGCGCGCTTCACAAAGGCTGATATTATCCGCTGCGACCTCCCGACAAGAGATGATGTTATCGAAAAGAAAACACAGCGCGTCCTCGATAAGGTCTGCGACTATATCACAACGGAAAAATATCCGAACGGCGCAGAGCTTCTCGAACGCCTTACCGAGCGCGGATATTCGGCAGAGCAGATCGCCGCAACACTCCTCGGAATGAGAATTTCCAAGGAAACACGCACCGTCCCCGAGTTCATCAAACCCGTTTTCCGTCCGCGCGACGAAAAGGGCAGATCAAAGGGCAGCTCCTGCAAGATCGAGATCTCACTCGGCAGACAGAACCGCATCGCACCGAACTTTATCCTCGGCGCACTCGTTGACGCAACGGGAATGGCAGGCAAAAACTTCGGCAAGATCGACATTTACGACCGCTATACAACAGTGGAAGTCCCCGAAGCCGACCTCGACCATATCATCGATTCCATGACAGGAACGAAGATAAACGGTCAGAAGATAAAGATCAAGCGCTATGAGGGCAAGCAGAGCGAGGGCAGACAAAACGGCAGCTCCGACCGCAGACGTTCAGGCGGTGAAAAGGACTACCGCAGCCTCCGCAGAAAAAATACAGGCAGAGCAAGAAAATTTGACGGTACACAGAAGAAGAGAATGCGTAATTCGTAATTATTTTTATTTTGCAAGTTTTTTCAAAACCACGGTTAATTGTAGGGGCGGATTCTATATCCGCCCAACAGCGAAATAACTCGTATGTTACCTCAAAATATATTAATACTAATCTTTAATCAAAGTGTAGACAAAAAATCTGCGCAAAAGCCATATATGCGAGCTTTTGCGCAGATTTTTTGTACACTTTGAGTTTAAAGATTAGTATAAAACAAAGCAGCACGAATTCTGTTTTTACAGTTTTATTTTCTTATAAACCCTGCGTCACTTTCAGGTATCCCATCTGGATCGGAAATATAGCGTTCTGCTTTTGTGTGAAGATCGTATTTTTCGCGAAGCTCAAATATTGTTTTCATCATCGGCGAAGCGTGATGAGCATCTATTGCATTCTGATCCTCCCAGCTGTCTATCAAAAGTACAGTTTCGGGATCGTTCATCGGGAAGAAGTATTCATATTTAAGGTTGCCCTTTTCCGCGCGGATAGCTGCGACAGTTCCGCTTGAAACCATTTCTTCGGCGAATTTCCGTGCGCTGCCGTTTTCACCCGAATAAAAAAGATTTACAGTTATGTTCATAAAAATTCTCCTATAAAAATGACCGCTGTAAGAAAAATCAGCGGTCATTTGTGTTTACTTTCTGCGTGACTGGCTCCTGCGCTTGTTGTCAACATTCTTTTTGATGTCGCTCATACGCTCTTCAGAGCTCTGCTTGAAGCGGTTCATCATATCCTCAAATGCTGCTTCGGGTGTCATTGGGGTCTTGTCCTGCTGCGCAGGTCTGCGGTCATTGCCGCGTCCACCGTTGTAGGGTCTTCTGCCGCCGTTGTCGCGGTGCTGCGGTGGGGGATTATCAACAGCCTTTTTTATCGAAAGAGAGATCTTGCCGTTATCGCCGATGGCAAGCACCTTTACCTTAACGGTCTGTCCCTCGGTGAGATGATCTCTTATTTCGTTTACGAAACTGTTAGCGACCTCGCTGATATGTACCATTCCTGTCGTTCCGGGTTCAAGCTCGACGAATGCGCCGAATTTTGTGATGCCCGTAACTTTTCCTTCGTAAATGTTTCCAACTTCAAGCTGCATAAAAAGATTTTTAACCTCTCTGATTTTTATATTCCAAAAGCGTTTTCGTCAAGCGATGCCGCTTTAGTTCCTTGTTGTATCGTAGAAGCGGCGCTCATTCGGATAAGCAAAGCCGAGAACCTCGATAGCGATCTTTTCCATATAAGCCCGCTCATCGTCTTCGGCGAGGATAGAAGCGTACTCATCGTTTTCCGCTTCAAGCTGTGCAGCCTTTTCCTCAAGCTGGGAAAGCTTTTTTTTCTTTTCGGCAATGTCAGCCTGAGTTGCAACAAATGAGCATACAGAATAAACGATGACCGCCGCTCCTGCGATGGAAGCCAGGCTGCGCATAAAAGGGCCGCCGTTTTTTTTGCGGTTTTCAGAACGCTGCTGTTTTTCTTTTTCCTTGACATAAGCCTTGTAGGTCTTTCCCATTTTGCTGCACCTCCGTTCCTTTACAATTCCGAAATAAAAATTTACCGTCACTTCCAGATGATAACATTATACTACATAGGGGAACAATTTTTCAAGGCTTTTTTCCCACATTCCGAAATTTTTATAGGTATGCACAAAATTGTTATATTATTTTAGATAAATTCTATTATCGAAATTTACAGCAAGTTCAATCCGCTTTGAATATACTTTTTGTATTTATGATATCAGACGGTATTTTCGCTTTTTTCTTAAATTTGCGGAAGAATTTTGCAATTGCCGACGCAATGGAGCGCAGTATGCCCACGATAAGACTTCCGACCGTCACAATGTATAACAAAAAGCCGAGAAAAGTCCCTATAACGCAGAAAAAGCGTACCTGTCCCCTGCATAAAACGGCAGCGTAAAGAAAAATCGCCGCACCCGAAGCTGCCATAAAAACAATGTCCTCCGCGAATACGGCGTTACTCTTTGCGGCAGGAGGAAAAACAATGCGAAACACCCGAAAAACGTCATAAAAAACACCGATGCCAAGTCCGAGGACGACCGAGAGCAGAAATAAAGAGCATTGCTCGGAAACGGTGAAAAATGTTTCAAGATCCAAAAATACACCTTCGATCAAATACTATCTGAAAAGCTTGCCGAGAAAAGAGAGCGGAGAGCGCAGATCCCTGTCGCCGTAAATTATAGCGTCAATGTTTCCCTCAATGTTCATCTCGCCATTCGTCACGGACAGATCGTTGACGTGGAGATCACTCCCCCGTATCGTCAGTTCGCCCATAGTCGTGTAAAGGAGAACGGAATTTTCGTCAAAGCTGTCAATGTCGGTAACACCCGAAACAGAGATACGGCTGCGGTTTTCGGCAATAATGCTGTGTGCTTTTTCGTTTACATCATTCATATTCATCTTTCCTTTCATAAAAGCGGTTTAGGGCTTTGCTATAATTCTATTCGGAAAGTGGAATATTAATGCGTAATTTATTTAATTCGGAATTGTTTTGTTCCGTATATCAAATGCAAAACACTATATTTCGTAGGGTCGGATTCTATATCCGAACGTTGACGAACCGCAAAATTACGGTAAATTTTTGTTGGGGACGGGTTTTCGTTCTGTGCCGCAAAGCGTTATTAAACAAACAGACCTGTTTTCATCGGAATTCCCTTTGAAAACAGGTCTGTGTTGCTATTTTTATGGCGTTTTTGTACACCGAAAATCGCTGTCGTTATTCGGGACGGGAAAGCCGTTCTTTACAGAAACTTTGCCTAAAACAAAGAGCTTGCAACTGGCGGATATGGAATCCGCCCCTACGGAATTAAGGTTTTCGTGACAAATATGCAGAATATAAATAATTCCGAATTCCGAATTCCGAATTTTTCTTACGCCTTTCTGTTCGGGCATTTGACAATGATTCCCGATACTTCGTGTCCGAGGTGGCAGGAGATTGTCGCTCCGACTTCGCATACCTCCTCGGGGTCATAGCCGACTGCTTTCTTCATAAGCTTTGTAAGTTCTTCCGTAAGCTCGGGGCGGCTGCCGTCGAGGATAGCATAAGCTGTTCCGGGGATCATATGCTCGGTCGCATACTCTACCATTTTCGGGAGAACGGCTTTTTCACCTCTTATCTTTGCAACGGTCTCAGAAACTGCGTCCGTGAATGTGATGATAGGCTTCAGTCCGAGCATTTCGCCTACGAATGCGGTCGCACAGCCAACACGTCCCGATTTCTTCGCATATTTAAGGGTATATGCCGTGCAGATGATTATGCCGCTGTCGAACCAGTCGGTGAGGTATGCAATGATCTCATCGGCGGACGCACCCTTCTGTATCTTCTTTGCCGCCTGCATAACGGGAAGTCCGTAAACGCCCGTATAACCCTTGCTGTCCATAACGGTGATGTTCATTTTATCCTTTGCTTCGGGGTGAAGCTCATAGAACTTCTCCTTTGCGGCGTTGGCGTTGTTGAACGAATTCGAACCGATAGAAGCGATAACGACATTGATGAGGTCGGTAACGCCGTCGTTGTACTGCTTCTCATACTCGCCGATATAGTCTTCAACGCGTATCTGCGAGGTGTGCGGCATTTCGTCCACTTCGTCCATAAGCTTATAGAATTCCTTGGTCGAATATTCAACGTGTTCACGAAGGCTGCGTTCGCCTACGATTATCCAGAAATTAACGAGGGCAATATCATATTTTTCTGCCTGCTCAAGCGAGATGTCGCTTGCGGAGTCGGTCATAATTTTCACTTTGCTCATAATACAGCAGCTCCTTTTTGATTGAAATTATTAATAAGTATATCATATTTTGGGAGCAAATGCAAGTTTTTATTTGCCAAATCAATATAAATATGGTATAATAAAGAAAATTTCAACTGCGAAAGGGTCTTTTCAATGGATAGATATTATGCCGATCAGCATTTTCATACAAGCTTTTCGGGCGACAGCGACACTCCGCCCGAGGAGCAGACAGAGCGCGCGGTCTCACTCGGAATGACGGAGATATGCGTTACCGATCACCACGATTACGATATGGTCTCGGACGTTGATTTCAACCTTGATTTTGACGCTTATTATGCGAAAATGAGCGAACTCAAACAAAAATACGGCGGCATCATCGATATTTCGATAGGCGTTGAGCTTGGTCTGCAGCTTCACATTGCCGAATATCTTGATGAACTTGTACAAAAGCACGGCTGGCTCGATTTTATCATCGGTTCACACCACGTTATCGATGGCATTGACCCTTATTTCCCCGAATTTTTTGAAAAGCACGGCACTGATTCCTACGAGCGCTATTTCAAGGTCACGTTCGAACGCATCAGGCGTATAAAATGCTATGACAGCCTCGGACACCTCGATTATATCGTCCGCTACGGTCAGAAGCACGGTCTGAGCTACTCTTATCGCGAATATTCGGACTATATCGATGAGATACTCCGTGTGCTTGTTTCGGACGGAAAGGCTCTTGAATGCAACAGCGGCGCTTTTTCGCGCGGAATGGACGAGCCTAACCCGAACACGGACGTTTTAAGGCGATTTAAGGAGCTTGGCGGCGAGCTTATAACGCTCGGTTCGGACGCTCACACTCCCGAAACGCTCGGCGACAGATTCGATTACTGCGGTGAACTGCTCAAAAACTGCGGCTTTAAATATTACGCCGTCTACAAGAAAAGAAAGCCCGAAATGCGTTTGCTTTGATACAGAAAAATCGCAGCTGTACGGCTGCTGTTTTGTGCTGTTTGAACAAATTTTGCTTGAAAATATCTCCGTAAGGGGCAGCATAGGCTTTTTGCAGGCGGTAAAATGTTAAATTTATTTTAAATGAGAGAAAAGACGCTAAAGTTTTTAAAGTTGCTGCCGATAAAAATAATAGAGATAAAAAGCGCCTTCGATAAGGTGCAGATGATCGAGTAAATTATGATGGGAGGCTGTTTTATGGAAGTTGGTAAACTCGGTAATGCAATGGGCATATACAGAAAGATGGAAAACAGCTACAAGTCGGGTGTCAAGGACGGCAAAAAGGTATCCGTTTCCTCCGCAAAGAGGGTCGATACGTTTGAAATGTCCGCAGGCGCAAGAGCGGCAGGCGTAGAAGCTGCAAAGGCTTCCGCAAAGAAGTTCGCCGACAGCGAGGCTTCGGCAGACAGGATCGCTTCGCTCAGGAGCAGGATAGCTGACGGAAGCTACAATGTTTCCCCCGAGAGCGTTGCGGCATCGATATTTGAGGGATAAATTTTCCCGAATACTTTGGAAAGGGTGAATTGATTTGGCTGCGGATTACTTTAAGCTTGTTCGTTTTTTTAATGAATATATCGTTCATTACAAGGAGCTTCTCGATTTTGAATACAGCAAGCTCGATATGATAAACAATGATAAGATCGAAGAACTGAGCCGAAGCCTTTCCAAGGAGCAGGCGCTTATAATGAAGTCCAATTCAATGGAGAAAAAGCGCATCGAGATCCTCGGAGAGGACAAGGATCTCACTTTTAAGGAAATAATCGAAAAAGCTCCGATCTCCTGCAAGAAAAGGCTGGAGGGACAGTATGAGGAGCTTTCCGCCTGCGTTATGAAGATAAAGGAACTCAACGATCTTGCAAATGTCATCATCACGGGCAGGCTGAAAAGAGTGGAACGAAAGACCGCCGAGCTGGACACTTATGACGGCAAGGGCGGAGTTAAGACCGAACACGCCACACATTCGGCGATAATGAATAAAGTCTGAGGAGGAAAAACAATGGCTTCGAGCTTTATGGGACTGTATGTGCAGAGAGAAGCGCTCAATTCTGCGCAGAAGGCTCTTGATATAACAGGAAACAACATCAGCAACGTTAAAACGGCAGGCTATTCCCGTCAGAGACTTGACGTTTGCTCCATAGCGAACACGGGCTACAATCTTCTGTACAATACGGGCGTGAGCCTTGCAGGTCAGGGCGTTGACAACGTCGGCGTAGGTCAGTACAGAGATGCTCTTATCGATGAAAAGGTAAGAAGCTATACAACCCTTGACAACAACTACAATATCAAAGACGTTGTTATGAAGGATGTCGAGACCGCTCTCGACAACATTGAATCCAAAGAATACGGTTTCGCCGCTAACCTTGCTAACTTCAAGTCAGCTCTTCAGAGCTTTGCTACAGACGAGGCAAACAGAAAAGAGCTTGCGAACGTTACATTCCGTGCGGCTGAATCCGTTACACAGCAGATCCGCTATATGAACTCCCGTCTTGATGATATATCAAATCAAACGAAGAGCGATGCGAATATCTCCGTTGACCGTGTGAACAGGATCTTCGAGAGCATGGCTAACCTCAACAAGCAGATCACAAACAGCTATGTTCAGATGAACTATATGGAGATGACCGCAAACAGCTATCAGGTCGATAACGACTACGGCCCTCTTGAACTCAAAGACCAGATGAACCTCCTCATCGATGAGCTTGCATCGTTCGGCGATGTTTCATTCAACGAGGAGAAAAACGGCTCGTTCACTATCACATTCGCAGGACAGGTCGCTGTACATAATGATGAATATGCGCAGATGACAATGACTATCGAAGACCCCGATCCGCTTTATATGGGCTTCAAAATGACAAGCGCAGGAAAATATATCCCGAAAGACGATCGATATGACGGACTTATGAACGCTGACCTCTGGAAAAAGCTTGCCACAAACAAGGGTATGACTAACAGGGAGTATGTTCAGCAGACAAAGGAAACCGTTGATATCACGGGCAAGGATAAGCTTCAGGGCGGTGCGCTCCGCGGATATCTTGACGTTTACAACGGCGAGGGCGTTTTCAACAGCACCGATATGACGGCGTTCAACTCGCAGATAAAGAATTATCCCGATGAGATAAACAGCCTTTTAAAGGATATCAGCGCAAATATCGCGGCAGGCGATGCTGATAAGGTAAATGAAGCTGTTGAAAAGCTCAAAGAATATGGCGAAGTTGAGTATGATGCCGCAAACGGCACTGTAAAATTCAGCGGTGAAACGGTCGTTGATGCAAACGGCTATGCTCAGATAGCTATAAAAAATGAAAATACAACTCCGGGAAAGCTTGCTTTCGTTGTTTCGGGAACAAAGTCCGATGCTGACTGGACGGCTGTAGGCGATGCAGATGCCATTGCGGCAGATGTCAGAGCGAACGGAACCGATCTTTCGACCGATGCTGCCGATTATCCCGAGGGCAGCAAGCTCGGGGAGGCTCTCACGCAGATGAACGTGAATGTTCCTCTCCAGTCACAGTATGCAAACGATTTTCAGGGCATTGAATACTATCGTGATATGCTCAATGCATTTACGGCAACGCTCACAAAATCGTTCAACGATATCTACAAGGATTTCAAGGACGCAAACGGCGAGCCGCTCGAACTTTTCACATACACAAAGGACGATGGCAGCAAGAGCTTCCGCACAGCCGCAGCCGATATCAAGGTAACGGACACATGGAGAAAGCTCCCGAGTCTCCTTGCACAGCCCGAACAGTATGTTGACGGCAAGGAAGAGGATATGGACGAACTCAACAACGACTATATCCACAAGTGCCTTGCGATATTTGAGAATGTTTCGCTCGAATACGGTGATGATGAAACGGGTAAGAAAGACCCGCTCAAAATGACGCTCGAAAAGTTCGTTTCGCACATCTCCGACAACCTCGGAACACAGATCGAGGGCAATGCCAAGATACTCAAAACAACGGACATCATGCTTGAATCCGTCAGCGATGCAAGAGATGAGGTAATGGGCGTTTCCGTCAACGAAGAGGGCATCAATATGCTCAACTATCAGAAATGGTACAACGCGATCGCAAGAATGGTAACAACTCTTGACGAAGCACTTGACAAGATGATAAATGATATGGGCGTTGTTGGCAGATAACGGAGGTTGATATAAAATGAGAATAACCCAGAACTTTTCAGACAGAAAATATCTTAAAAACAGCAGCAGGCTTCTTAGCGGCTATACAAAAAGTATGCTCAAGATCGAATCGCAGATGGACTATTTCAGAGCTTCCGACAATGCGATAAATGCAAGCAAGGCAATGACAGTCCGCAAAAATCTTCAGGATCTTTCAATGTATGATTCCAACCTCAAGCTCACGAAGGGTCTTTACGAGGCTGCCGAGCAGAATCTTTACACAGTCGCAAACAAGGTCTATATCGATGTATCCACAAAGCTCGATCAGGCGTGCAACGGCACTTACGATCAGACACAGCTTGACATCATCGCGCACGAGCTTGACCAGTATGCTGACAGTGCTATAAAAACCCTCAACACCGATTATGCGGAAAGAAGACTTTTCGGCGGCACGAACAACTCCTCGCCTGCATTCGGCGTAAAGAAAGAAGCTGACGGCATCACAGATGCTCTTGACCCCGTAACGGGACACAAGATCGTTACATACAACGGTATTCCGATCGATGATATCAGTGCAGACGGCACTCATTATATGAACCGTATCTCCAAGGACGATTATTACGCTGCTGTAAATGCGGGCAATAACGATACAGTTATGAGAATAGCTTATGATGAGGGCTATGACAAGGAGATCACCGAAACGGAGTATAACGATATCGTCAACGGAACGGGTGCAAATGCCGCTGACCCCGATGCCGTAAGAAAAGAGTCGCACGATATCACAAAAGAAGTTTCCGCAGGCGAATACGACCCCAAAGACCCTGCTTACAGCACAAAGGACGGAAAGTTCTACAAGACCGAAACGGTCACAAAATATTACGAAAAAGGTTTCCGCTATTATACAAAAGAAGCCGCTACCGAGGCTGACTACAATGCTTCCAAGGGCGACGGCACTGTTGTAAAGGAAGGAACCAACTACTTCAAGATCTACACGGGCGATGTAGGCGGCTGCAAGCCGATTTATGTTGATATCGGTCTTGGCATAAAGTACAACGACAAGGGCGAAGTTCAGGAAGGAACTGCAATTGATGTAAGCATGAACGGTGCTAAGATCACAGGCACGGGTTCAACGACCGTTGATTCTGCCGTAAATTCAAGCTATAACAAGGATGATCCGTTCTCCAAGGCTACTTATGATATGCAGTTCAGCAACAACTTTGTTCAGCTTATATATGATGCGGCTGACGCACTCCGTTCGGGTGATGTTTCCCGTGCGAATGCGACGATAGATCTTCTTGACCGTGCCAATACGGGAGTTCTTACCGAGATCACAACGCTCGGCTCAAAGTATAAGAGCACGGAATTCTATCTTGACAAGGACGAAGAATACAAATCAAGCCTCCTCGAGCGTCAGAACGACGTTGAGGGCTGCGATATGAATGAGGAAATAACGAATATGAACGCTATGCAGGCTGCATACAACGCTATGCTCCGGCTCAGCGCCAATGTTCTTCCGAGAAGCATATTCGATTTCATCTGATAAGATCTGACGGAAAGCAGGGGATAAATTATGGATCAGCTTCTAAGTATCAAGCATATTCCTATTAAAATCGAAGTCAATGTGACCAATGCACAGCTCAAGCCGAGAGAGGCAGATCCGCTTGAGCCGTCTGTAAAGATCTCAAGGGGTTCGGACGGAGTAAAGGTTGCGGCGCAGCCTTACAAGGTCGATATCTCGTCACCGAAGCTCGACAGCTATGTTCCGACGAACGTTCAGCCGAGCAAGCTTACGCTCACTTATGATGCGGTTGCAAAAATGGGCGGCACGGACGGTACGGCTTCGGCTGCGAACACAACAGCCGTTTCACGCAGCTCCTCGCAGAGCATCGAAGCCATTCTCAGCAGGCTCCCGAAATCAAAGGAGAGCAGCATCAGCTACAATGACGGAACACTCAGCATCAATTACAGTATGATCGGCAGCGACAGCAGCTCCGATATCGGCTCGATATCCGATCTTAAAAACGGCTTTGAGTTTATTCCGGGCGATATCGAGTTCATAGTCAGCCAGATGCCTGACCTTGAAATAGAATATCTCGGCGATCCGCTCTATTTCCCGAGAAGCGCAGACCCGAACTATAAGGGTGAAGTTGACGTTATAGCCTAAAATGAGGATCTTTATATGATTATTAAAACAAGAGATTTCGGCGAAGAGGAAATTTCCGAGGAGGTTATCATAGATTTCCCCAACGGAGTTTACGCATTTGAAGAAAACAAGCGGTTCGTGCTGCTTTCGCCATGCGGAGAGGATAAATATCCGATGTGGCTGCAAAGCGTGGACAATCCGAATCTTTGCTTCATCGTTTTCGACCCGAGGGAGTTCGTTCCCGATTATTCGGTAGAGCTTGACAAGGAAACGAAAGAGCTTCTTAAAGCAGACGGAGCAGAGCTTGATCTTCTCTGTATGGCGGTCGTTCCCGATGAATATATCAACACAACACTCAACCTCAAAAGTCCGATCGTGATAAATTCCGAAACGAAAAAAGGCGTTCAGGTCATCGCTGCGGAAAATTATCCGCTGAAGTTCCCTGCTTTTAAAAAGGAGGGTGCTTAAATGCTGGTCGTTTCGAGAAAAAAGGACGAGAGCATCATCATCGGCGACAATATCAAGGTCACGGTCGTTGAAATATCGAAAGACCGCATAAGGATAGGCGTTGACGCTCCCGAAAATGTCAAGATCGCGCGAAGCGAGCTTTACGATACGGAAAAATTCAATATGCAGGCTGCGATAAATAAGCCTTCCATCGACATTCTCGCAGCTTTGCTTGACAAAAACACTAAGTGAAAGGACGAATGGATATGGCAAGCAGCACATCTTCAACATCATCGACCTCCAGCTTATGGAGCAATAACAGAATGTCGGGTCTTATGTCGGGACTTGACACCGAAAGCCTTGTTAAATCAATGGCTGCAAACACAAAGAACAGACTTAACACGAAAAAGCAGAAGCTTCAGACCTTACAGTGGAAGCAGGAAGCTTATCGTTCAAGCATTTCCAAAATTTCCGATTTTCAGAAGAAGTTCCTTGACTGGGGCAGTGATACCTCGATAAAGGCAAACTCCGTTATGAACAAGTACAAGGCTGAATCCACGAATGACAAGCTTGCGGTTTCCGCAAACTCTTCGGCAACGCCTGCTACCTATTACATCAGCGCATCAACAGCGGCTTCGGCTGCTCAGGTAAAGTCCGCAGGTTCGATATCGACCGACCGTATCAATCTTGATTTCAGCAAGAACGTTGACGGCAAGGAATACACCGTACAGATGACCTACAACGGCACAACGAGAGATGTGACATTTAAGGGAAGCACCGATGCAGACACCGCAAAGGCAAACTTCCTCGAAGCCGCAAACAATACCTTCAAGGATATCAAGACCGACGCTCAGGGCTTTGAGTTCAAGGACGGCACTTCGACCCTCGTTTTCAACAATGCAAATGACGGCATAAGACATACATTCAGCATCAAGTACAACAGTGAAGCTGTAGGTCTTTCAAACACTGTCGGCAGCACAATGGGCACAACAACAAAGCTCAGTGATGCGGCTTTCAATACCGCACTCAACGGTGATAAGTTTGAATTCTCCATAAACGGCGAAAAATTCACCTTTGAAAAGAGCAGCACTGTCGGTGATGTCATAAATGCCATAAACAAGGCTGATATCGGCGTAAAAGCTTCGTTCAGCACAATGACGCAGAGCTTTAAGCTTGAATCGACCGAAACGGGTACTGCCGGAAAGCTGAACATTGAACAGACAAACGGAAATCTTCTCAACTCGCTGTTCAACAGCAGTGATGATTTCACCAAAAAGGACGCTTACGGCAAGAACGGTACTATCACTATCAGCACAGACGGTGAAAACTATACCACCTACACAAGTGCAAGCAACGAGTACAGCTTTGACGGCACTACTTTCAACATTGCCAAGCTCGGCAACTTCGATTCCTCCGTTGATGGCGTTGACGAGATAACCGTAACTACAGAAAAAGACACTTCTTCTATAAAAGATACCGTTATAAAGTTCATCGACGCTTACAATCAGCTTCTCGATGATGTTTACGGCGAGATCCAGACCTCACGTCCGAAGAAGAACGGTTCTTACTACGATCCTCTTACCGAGGAGCAGGAAGAAGAAATGAAGTCGGACGAGATCGAAAAGTGGAACAACGAAGCCAAGAAGGGTCTTCTCTATCAGGATAACTACCTTTCCACCTTCGTTTCGAGCATCAGAGGAGCAATGTCCTCCTCCAAGGTGGACGGCTTTACGCTTTATGACCTCGGCATAAGCCTTGCTACCGACTGGAAGAGCAACGGCAAGCTCGTTGTTGATGAGGATAAGCTCGAAAACGCTATCAACACCTACGGCGACAAGGTAACAAACTTTTTCGTCGATTCCGACAAGGGACTTGCGGCAACGCTCAACAATGAGATCGACAGAGCTATCTCCACAAGAGATAAAAAGGTCGGCTATCTTTCGGGAATTGCAGGCATCGAGAACACAACGACCGAAAAAGACAACGCCCTCTATTCGCAGATCAACAATATGCAGACCCTTATCAATAACCTCCAGACAAGATATGAGAACGAAATGGAGCGTTACTGGAAGCAGTTCACAACGCTCGAAACATATATGAGCAATATGCAGAGCCAGTCCTCTATCTTCGGCTCGGATTCATAATAATGCTAAACACCAATAAAACTATAGACAAAAAATCTGTGCAAAATCCATATATCAGAACATTTGCTTGAATTTTCGTATAGTTTTTGATCGGTGTTTGGTATAAAAGCCAAACGGTGCGCTCCGTATAAGAGCGGAGCGCATTTTTAAATAACTAATGGGCGGTGTTTTCATGGTACCAAATCCATATCAGAAATACATGAACAATGTCGTTACGACAATGACCCCTGCACAGCTCCTCATTGCTCTTTATGACAAGGCTATAACCGAACTGAAAAAAGCAATAATCTATATCGAGGACAAGGATATCCCAAAAGCTCATAATTCGATAACAAGGGTCGGAGATATCGTTGATGCGCTCGATGCAAGCTTAAAGGAAAACTATGAGATCACAGATAACCTTGTATCACTCTATCAGTATTTCCGTGAACAGATCATTCAGGCAAATATGAAAAAGGACAAGGAGATACTTGAAGGACTTATCCCATTTTTTCAGGAACTCCGTGATGCCTTTTTTGAGGCGAGCAAAAAGATCTGATCCAAGAAAGCTGTATCTTAAATTTTCCGCAGGTAACAAATAAAGAAAACCTCTGAACCTATTTTACTCAAACGAAGTGAGGCTCGGCGTGGACTCAACGCACAGCTTTCCTGCATTAAGGGGGCGTTCGCTTGAACAGAACCATTATCGAACTGATGGACGATAAGATCCACCAGCTTGAACATTACAATGAAATAACTTCCCGTATCATCACCGAGGACAGCATCGACGGCGTGGGCGATCTTATCGAAGAGCGCCAGCAGATACTCACCAATATGGACGGTATCTCGGTCGCAGTCAAGCAGTATGTCAGCGAGCAGTCTATCGAGCGTATGGATAAGATAAACGCTCTGCTCCGCTTCGAGCAGATAGACGATCTCAACGGCGATCTTATGCAGCTTCAGGATAAGATAAAGCGCGTTCAGGAGCTTCGCGAGGAGATAAAGAACAACGACAAAAAAGCATACGACCGCCTTGCAAAGCAGCGTGACGAGATAAAGCAGAAGCTTGATGAAGCCGCAAAGAGCAAGCAGGTCGCAGATTACTGTTCATCTTCCAACGCGGCAGATGTCAGCAAGGGAAGAAAGCTGAATATTTCCAATTAAAAAGCATAAAATTATATAAAAAAGCTCCCATTTTATATGGGAGCATATGCATCTGTAGCTCAGCTGGATAGAGCGTCAGACTCCGACTCTGAAGGCCGTGGGTTCGAATCCCGTCAGATGCACCAAAATAAAACGTGCAGGTCAAACAAAAACTGACCTGCACGTTTTTTATACTAATTCTCGATCGTTCTATAGACAAAATCGACAGATAGAATAAGTTCAGTCAAGGAAAGCGACCGCAGACAGGCTGTCGCCTGACAAGGGAGCTTGACGCAGAATGAACTTATTATAGCCGAGAGTTTGTCTATAGGTTGATTGAGAATTAGTATTATTTCATCATATCAAAATGACGTCTGTATCGCTTGGGTATCTCTATCGGAACATCATAGCCAAGCTGTTTGAGTGCCTTGGGAATAACGATCATACCGTCTTTGAAAAAACTTTCTATTTGCTTTTCCTTGCGAGTAATACTGTTATATGTTGACGGACAAACAAAAGTCCAGTCTGCGCCCTCGTGATCGACCACAAGACGAAAATATTTGTCTATGTCCGTATCGGAGAACCCTGACTTGCGCAAAAGTATGTGATGTTCGACAGCTTCATCTATCTGGCTGACTATAAGCTGTTCACCGTCAAAGGATACAAGGACAAGCAGTGGTTCGTCCTGTTTTATAGCGGTTGAAACGTTGTTTTCATCGGGATAGTATATTATATTCATTCGCTGTTATCTCTCTTTCAATATTGAATGGATATTGTTGTGAATGTTTTTCTAATGCTAATACTAAACACCAATAAAATACAGGAAAAAATCTGCGCCGAAATCCCATATAAACCTGTTAAAAACAGCTACAAGATTGTCGGCTTGATTTTTTCCAAATTTTAAATGGTATTTAGTATAAGATAACATATCGGGAGTTATTTGTCAAGGTTTATAAAAGATATTTGAGTGCGTAAATTTAATAAGAGCAGTTTTTAATCGCAAAATGTCAGGCATTTTACAGAAAAAATTTCCCCAACCCCTTGAAAAAATCGAATAAATGTGCTATAATTTTCAAAAGAACATTTGTTGCTTTGTAAAGGAGCGTTTTGCTATGCATCTTCAGGAAAAAACAGTTGAAACAGAGCCGATCTTTGACGGCAGGATCATAAAAGTACGCAAGGATAAGGCAGAGCTTGAAAACGGTGCAATAGTTACCCGTGAGCTTGTTATCCACCCCGGCGGTGTCTGCGTTGTTCCCGTGAATGAAAAGGGCGAGGTCTACCTCGTAAAGCAGTTCCGCTATCCTTTTCAGGAGGTGCTGACGGAGATACCAGCAGGAAAGCTTGAAGTCGGTGAGGATCACCGCAGTGCGGGTCTGCGCGAGCTTAAAGAGGAAGTCGGTGCGGAGTGTGAAAGCTTTGAGTATCTCGGCGTAATGTACCCCTCGGTAGCGTATCTTACCGAAAAGATACATATGTATCTTGCAACGGGACTTTCCTTCGGCGAACAGCATCTTGACGAGGACGAATTCCTTGACGTTGAGAAAATGCCGCTTTCACAGGCTGTTGAAATGGTCTTGGACGGCAGGATAAAGGACGGAAAGACCCAGAGCGCACTTCTCCTTGCCGCAAGAAAGCTTGGAATATAAAGATCAAATAAAAAAGCCGTCCCCAAGAAAGGGACGGCGGAGGTTACGGTTTATCAGAGGATAGTGCCTGACTGTTCTGCTTCGAGTTCAGCCTGCATAAGCTCGATATGACGGGTATACGCGTCAAGGATCTGACCTTCGATGCATCCTCTTGCTTCGGGGGAGATGGGGTGAACGATATCACGGAACATTCCGTTTTCGTCACGTCTGCTCGGCATTGCAACGAAAAGACGCTCATCACCCTGAACTACCTTGATGTCGTGGATAGCGAGCATATCATCGATAGTGATGGAGATGATGGCACGGAGTCTGCCCTCGGGAATTATTTTTCTGATTTTGATGTCTGTAATGTTCATAATAGTTTTCTCCTTTTGTGATGATCAAAAGCCTGTGCCGTTTTCCGCCGGCAAGGTCATTGACAAAAATTATGACAGGCAGCCGCTCCGAGATAACGGAGTTGAGCAGGAAGATTATGTATCTATTTTGCTCTATTCATGATGATTTTATACTGCGAATGAAGCCAGAAGCAGACATTCCGGTAAAAAATGATCTGTTTATTGCATATCACAGCTTATAATATAACATATTATAGTTAAGTATTTCTGAATGTTAAATGATTTAGTTGTGAATTTGGATTGATTTTTTGTAAATATTTTTTCGGCGGAAATTTTACTGAAAATGAAACAAAAGCAACATTTAGGCGAAGTATGGAAAAAACGGTTTTTTTTGGAGGGAATAAGAATGAAGCTTTATATAAAGCAGCGTTTGTTCAGCTGGACGGACAGCTTTGATATTTACGATGAAAATATGGACAAAAAATATACAGCAAAGGCTGATTTTCTCACCATTGGACACAGGATACGGGTCTTTGACCGTTTCGGCGGTGAGATCGGCTATATACAGGAAAAGCTTCTTCGTATTTTTGCCGAATTTGATGTTCATATCGGCGGAAGATACCTCGGCAGGATAAAGAGAAAGATCACCTTTTTTATTCCTAAGTATGACATTGACTACAACGGCTGGAGCATAGAGGGCGATTTTTTCGGCTGGAATTATAGGGTAAGGCAGCCGAACGGTCTTGTTGCCGCCAATATCACAAGGGAGCTTTTTCACCTTACCGATACATACGCTATTGAAATTTTTGACGATTCCGATGAGATAAACGTTCTTATGCTCGTGCTGGCTATCGATGCGGCGAACTGCAGCAAAAATAATTCGTAATGCGTAATTGCTTCGGCTGTATGATAAATCGTGATTTTGGGAGAAAAATTATGACGGTAAGATACGCAGAAATGACCGATCTTGATGCTATATCTGCGAATGTTGTATGGCATCAGATGAGGCTGTCGTTCTGACTGTAAAGGAGTGACGCAATGAAATGCAAAAAAGTTGTTATTGTCATATCGGCGGCTCTTGCGGTGCTGATCTTACTTGCAGTAGGTTATTTCAGATTGGTTTCAAACTCTGTAAAAGCAACAGAGCTTACGCAGGTCAACAATTGGCGGGAGTGCATAACCTATGAAATGCTTTCCGACAAGCTGAAAAATATCATTTCCGAGGAGGAGCTTTATGACCTCAGTGACAGTGGAAGATTAAATTTTTAACGAAAAACCGAAGGTCTTAAAGTTGAAGAAGGACGAAAAAACGCCCCCTCGACCGGTTGGTGGAAAACTCCGCAATGTGTTGACAGCGTGAAAGCGGAGGGAAAATGCTATTTTGTTGAGATAGGTTATGACTGCCGTACAACTGTTTTCGGAGTAAAGATCATCAATTTTTATACGCATATTTACGAGAAGAATTCGGGAATATAAGATTTTTAATGCAAACGAACGGATTTATTCACGGCGTTTGTTTTGCCCGACAAATCGAAATTTGGAGGTATCTTATGAATATTTATGAATCATGTCCTGTATTAGAAAATGAAAAGTTTATACTTAGATTATTTCAGAATGAAGATTGCAATGATTTATTAAAAGTATATAGCGATAAGAACGCATTGCCATTCTTTAACAGTGATAATTGTAATGGAGATAATTTCTATTATGCGTCAAAAGAAAAAATGGAAGCAGCGATGGACTTTTGGCGGATGTCATATGAAAAAGGTTGGTTCGTTAGACTTTCGATTGTTGACAGGACAGTATCAACTGTAATTGGAACGGTTGAATTATGCTTGAGAGTGTCCGATGATGAATTTAATAACATGGGTGTTTTGAGAGTAGATGTGAGAAGTGATTATGAACAGGAAAATGAATTGTATGATATTTTTTCACTTATCACACCAGAATTTGAGAAAATGTTAGGATATAAAGGTGTACTTACTAAGGCTCCAATATATGCGATAGAAAGAATTAAAGCAATTCAGAAAGTGGGATTCACTAAATCGGAACATTTATTGAATGGAAAAACTGGATATGCCTATGATGGATATTGGACAATTAAATAACATTAACAGATTCCAATTTATCGGGCAGTATCAATAACCCTCAACCAGATTGACTGCCCAATATAAATTCACATCAGACAAAAGGAGAAAAGCTTTGGAAAAATACGATAAGTCCGTCCTTGACGGAAAGAAGCATATACATTTTATCGGTATCGGCGGCTCGGG
>OHPL01000700.1_pt1 | contig 19924 bp, 17 predicted proteins | sample 1577711 | NCBI WGS metagenome assembly OHPL01 (sample SAMEA3879538, study PRJEB24766) | human gut metagenome | biome: human-associated habitat; feature: feces | place: USA | collected 1985/1987
ATAGATTTAACTCCGACTGGTTTAGTTAATTCCATTTTATATGTTTTATTTTCGGACAATTGATTTACATCTACGTTAACCGGTATATAACTTATATTTTGTAATTCATTTTGAGAACCATATATCCATACTTCTTTTTCACTTAATTCTATTGTACTAATTGCAAGACCAAAGGCAATATTACCATTTGGAATAACTTTAATAGGTACTTGTTTTTTATATTCGCCTGTTGTAACTTTAACGCTTGTAGTTGCTGGAACTAATTCTACATCTACAACTTTTCCATCTTTATCATATGCTTTTAGCGGAACATTTTCTATTGTTTGAGTACCTGCTTGTTGTGATGGTAAATTATCAACATCTACTAATGCTTTTACAACCGCTACATCTTTTATATATTTTCTTGCTCCTTTTATTATTACATTATCATCATCTATTTCGACATTTTCTATTGAAACAGTGTCATTCAAATGATCCGCGTTTAATATTTCAGGAGTCATCGTAGTAGCTAGTGAATCCTTTTTATAAATTGTTACGGATACAGTTGATGGATTAACCTTGTATTCAACAGCAGACAATCCACGATTATATTCTATTGTAACATCTTTTGTAACACCTTCAATTGTCCCTGTAAATCTTGTTAAATCTACTACAACGTTTCCAACAACTGATTGTTTTGCTATGTATAGATCTGTTTTATTACCAATTAAAACAATATCTACAGTTTCAGGTAATCCTTCTATAACATATGCTTCTGAATTGTAAACTGCTGTTACTGCTTGTCCTGATAAAACTTCGGCTGAACTTTCTGAATAAAATATTATTTTTTGATCAACTACAACAAACATTACTATAGCAAAAAATAATGAAATAAATAATAATGTACTAGGTTTAGCAATCCATGTTTCAAATTTTTTTCCGGACTTTGTTAATTTGTTATTTATTATAAATACTAGTTTTGTAATGGGAACTACAATAAATTTATCAATTATATGCCAGATCCCCATAAAGAAGGCTTTTATTCCATTAATTATTTTCTTCATGAGTTTCCTCCTCTGCATTTTCTACATCTTCATCAAATATCATTTTCTTAGGACGCAATTCATCTAATAACTTAATTTTTACTTCATCTAAAGTCAAATTATAATATAACTCTCCACCTATAGCCATTGATAAGCGACCAGTTTCTTCTGAAACAATCAATGATATACAATCCATTTCTTCTGTTATTCCTAATGCTGCCCTATGTCTTGTACCTAAGCGTTTACTTATTTTTACGTTATCACTAGTTGGAAAAACAGCTCCTGCGCTTGTAATTTTATCACCTTGTATAATGACAGCCCCATCATGAAGTGGATTATTAGGGAAAAATATTGAAATTAATAAATCACTAGATATATCAGCATATATTTTTTTTGATTTTTCAATGTAATCATTTAAGCTGTTATCTCTTTCAATAGTTATTAATGCACCAATTCTGCTTTTTTTCAAATAATCCATTGCATTTGTTATTTCATATACCATTTTTTCTCTTTCATCAACAGTCAAAACTTTATGACGACCTAAAAGTTGACTTCTTCCCAATTGTTCCAATACATTTCTAATTTCAGGAATAAATGCTGTTGGAAGATGAACTAACAACTCATGATAAAGTGCTTGATATTTTTCAATATGTTGAATTTCATCATTAATAATAAGCACTTTGCCTAACTGTGAATGGGAATAGAGCTGAATTTTTTGTTTGGTTGAATTAAAATCTTCAATTTTCTTTAGCTCAGATAAATATAGGCTAATAAGATCATTTTCATGAAAATCCATATTACTATCGTTACCTCCGATAATTTATAGTTATCCTGCCTTTAATATTAACTCATTTATATTATACACTAAATTAGCGTACGCTTCAACAACTTTTTTTATAATCTTTATGTAAAATTGCAAATCCTCTCAAAAGACAATTTGAAACTTAAAATTATTTTTATAATGCCGCAAAACTCGACAAAATTCATCGTCACATTCATTGTCACAACCCTCAACATGTGCCTTTTATTCCGGTTGGTTTACTCCATTGGAGTTGAGTAAAAAAGCATTTTTGCCGCAATTTTTAAATCGTCTGATGCTGATATTGAATGACTAAATGGTTTGATTTAAAATCGTAATCAAGGATTACACCCTCCTTCAAAATCAATGTTCATCAGATTTTTGACCTAATTCGACAATCCAAGCAAAAAGATATATAATTAAAGTATAATTTGCAAGGAGGAACACGATTATGTTCGACATTTCAGATCAGATAACAGCTTTTTTAAATTACTGCACAAACAGAAAGGCTCTTAACCATAAAACCGTAAAAGCGTATTCAATTGATTTAAAGCAATTCTTGGAATTTTCAGACAATAATTTTGACAAGCAAACTATCTGCGATTACATTGCTTTTTTACATAACAATTTCAAGCCGAAAACAGTTAAGCGAAAAATTGCCGCGCTTAAAGCATTCACCCATTATTTGATGATTGAAGAAATTATACAAATCAATCCATTCAACAAAATAGACATTTCGTTCAGAGAACCTATGCTGCTGCCAAAAACAATACCGCTGAATATATTAAACGATATGCTAAGCACTGCATACTCGGAATACGCCAATTCGAAAACAGATTATTCACGCAAACAGCATCTTCGCGATATTGCCGTTATGGAAATTCTTTTTGCAACAGGCGCAAGGGTATCGGAAATATGCTCACTGACTCCCGACACGGTAGACCTGCGTAACCATACCGTGAAAATTTACGGCAAAGGCTCTAAAGAACGCATTATACAGATTGAAAATCGCGATGTTCTGAAAATTCTTTCCGATTACTGTTCTGCTTTTCGGGAGGACATAGAAAACTCGGGTTATATTTTTGTCAATAAGCTGCACAAACGGCTTACGGAACAATCGGTGCGTGAAATTGTCAATAAATATGCGCGAAGCTGCGGGAGCAATATGCATATAACACCGCATATGTTCCGCCATTCATTTGCTACTCTGCTGCTTGAAGAAGATGTGGACATCCGTTACATACAGAAAATTCTCGGACACAGTTCTATAACCACAACGCAGATATACACTCACGTTGCAATGGCGAAGCAAAAGGAAATTCTTTCCGCAACCAAAGAGTTTTTCGACGGTTTGAGTCCGGCAGACGCTCTAGCTCTGTTTTTGTCGGACACGGGTATGCAAAGCGTGCTCGGAGAGGATTACGTATGGTTTCTCAACTATCTGCAAACAAGAAAAAACGGTTAAAGACGAATAATTCGGGTTTCTTTCGCAAAAAATAATAAACGGATAAACACCGCTCTAAAAAATTAAAAAAGTTGCTCAAAACATGGAAAAAATGCTTGACACTTTTTTAAAGCGGTGTTATCTTATTAGCAGTTGTTAGCACTCGCATTATATGAGTGCTAACACTCTCGAAAAAACGCTGCAAAAGGAGAGGATGAAGATGATTTTGTCCGAGCGAAAGCGAAAAATCCTGCTTGCCGTAGTGGAGGACTACATTCAGGACGCGGCGCCCGTGTCGAGCAAGGACATACAGGAAAAATATCTGCCCGACTGCTCGTCCGCGACAATCAGGAACGAGCTTTCCGCATTGGAAAGCATGGGCTATCTCGTTCAGCCGCACGTGAGCAGCGGTCGCATTCCGTCGGAAAAGGCGTTCAGGCTGTACGTTGACGAGCTGATGGAAACCGAGCCTTTGACCGGCGCGGAAACGGCGCTTATAGACAGGTATTTCGAGAGTTACGCGGACAGGATGGGCAGCGTCGAAGGCGTTGTCGCAAACGTCGCCAAGCTGATTTCCGACATAACAAACTACACGTCGGTTGCCGTCAAATCGTTTGCCAAAAGCGAATGTATAAAGAGCATAACCGTTCTGCCCATTTCGGACGACAGCGCGCTTGTCGTCATTGTGACGGACACGCAGGTGTTGAAGGACAACGTCATCCGCACGGAAAATCTGGACGACAAAAGCGCGTCGAAGGCGAGCGAGTGGCTCAACCGTATGTTTGCGGGAAAAAGTCTCGACGAGCTGAAAAACAGACAGGGGCCTATGGAAATCGTGGCGAAGGAGTTTCGTTCGTTCAGAAGCCTTTACGAGCAGGTGCTCAATCTGCTCGTGCGGCTTGCCGACCACAGGGAAAACGAGGTGTTCACCGAGGGCAGAGCAAAGATTTTCGATTATCCGGAGTACAGCGACGTAGACCGCGCAAAGCACTTTCTTACAAGCCTTGAAAACAACAACGGTTTGGCGGAAGCCGTTTCGCAGCCCCGCGAGGGCATAGATTTTTCTATCAAAATCGGCGAGGAAACGGGCATAGAGGAGGGCTGCTCGATAGTTTCGGCGCGGCTGTCGGTAAACGAGAAAACGCTGGGCAGCGCGGGAGTCATAGGCCCCGTGCGTATGGACTACCGAAAGGTAATAAAGGTGTTGGAGCACATAAACACTCTGGTGGCAAAGGTTTTGAGCGACGACGGAGAGGAGTAAAAAATGACAGACAAAAACGATATGGGAACGGAAAAGGAACAGGAAATAAACGGGACGCCCGAAAACTGCGGCGAAGAAAAGACAGAGGCTGCGCCCGAAACGGAAGCGGAGTCTGACAAGACTTTAACGCAAAACGCCGAAGAAATGGACGCTATGGACGAGCCGCGTCTTAGGGAATACGCAAAAGCTTTGATTGACGGGTTGACCAAGGAAAACGAGATTCTGATAAAGGAGCAGGCGGAGCTTAAAAAACAGATAGAAAAGGGAAACTCTTATCTGGATATGCTTGCCGCTTTGAAAAGCGATTTTGAAAATTATCGCAGGCGCACCAACGCTCAGGCGGAAAACAGCGAAAAGGAGGGCAGGCTGTTCGTAATAAAAAAGCTTTTGCCCGTGCTCGACACCTTCGACAGGGCGAGGGAAATGCTTGACGAGGTCACCATGACGACGTTCAACCTGATAGTCAGGCAGTTCGACAAGGTGCTTGCCGACTGCGGCGTGGAGGTAATCGACGTGCTGGGGCAGCCCTTTGACCCCGCCACCGCAAACGCGGTGCACAGTTTGGAAACGGACAAGGAAGAGGAAAAAAACGTCGTGCTGGAAGTTTATGCAAACGGCTACCGCTACGGCGACAAGGTTTTGAGATACGCGCAGGTTTGCGTCGGAGTCTGAAAACCGCAATAAATCAGTAAATTCATGAAATAAAAGGAGTTAAACGAATATGGGAAAAATTATTGGTATCGATTTGGGAACGACAAACAGCTGCGTTGCTGTGCTTGAAGGCGGAGAGCCGGTGGTGGTGCCCAACAGCGAGGGCGGCAGAACGACCCCTTCGGTTGTGGCTTTTACCAAGGACGGCGAAAGGCTTGTCGGTCAGGTTGCAAAAAGACAGGCGGTAGTAAACGGCGACAGAACGGTTATGTCAATAAAAAGACATATGGGCACAAATTATACCGTAGATATAGACGGGAAGAAATATTCCCCTCAGGAAATATCCGCTATGGTGCTGTCAAAGCTTAAAGCGGACGCCGAGGCTTATCTGGGACAGAAGGTGACTCAGGCGGTAATCACCGTTCCCGCTTATTTCTCGGACAGTCAGAGACAGGCGACAAAGGACGCGGGCAAGATTGCGGGGCTGGAAGTGCTCCGTATCATAAACGAGCCTACTGCGGCGAGCCTTGCTTACGGTCTGGACAAGGGCGAAAACAAAAATCAGAAAATTTTGATTTACGACCTGGGCGGCGGTACGTTCGACGTTTCCATACTTGAAATAGGCGACGGCGTTTTCGAGGTTCTGTCCACAAACGGCGACACGAAGCTCGGCGGCGACGACTTCGACAACATTGTTATAGATTGGCTTGTAGACGAGTTCAAAAAGAGCAACGGCATAGATTTGTCCAAAGACAAGCAGGCAATGCAGAGACTCAAAGACGCGGCGGAAAAAGCCAAAATCGAGCTGTCGAGCACGACCAAGACAAACATCAACCTGCCCTTTATCACCGCGGACGCGACGGGACCCAAGCACCTTGACGTTGACCTGACAAGAGCCAAATTCGACGCTCTGACCGAGTCGTTGGTCAAGAAAACGCTCAAACCCATGGAGCAGGCGATGAAGGACGCGCAGGTTTCCTCCTCGGATATAAACAGAGTTATTCTCGTAGGCGGTTCGACGCGTATACCCGCGGTAGTGGAGGCGGTCAAAAAATATACGGGAAAGGAGCCTTACAAGGGCATCAACCCCGACGAGTGCGTGGCAATCGGCGCGGCAATACAGGGCGGCGTGCTCGGCGGCGAGGTCAAAGACGTGCTTTTGCTGGACGTAACTCCTCTGTCGCTCGGCATAGAAACGCTTGGCGGAGTGTTTACCAAGCTTATTGAACGCAACACGACGATACCCGCAAGCAAATCGCAGGTGTTCTCCACCGCGGCGGACAATCAGCCAAGCGTGGACATTCACGTTTTGCAGGGCGAAAGACCTATGGCGGCGGACAACAAGACGCTCGGCCAGTTCAGCCTTTCGGGCATTGCTCCCGCCCCTCGCGGAATCCCTCAGATAGAGGTCAAATTCGACATCGACGCAAACGGCATTGTCCATGTCACCGCAAAGGACCTCGGCACGCAGAAGGAACAGAGCGTGACAATCACCTCCTCCACCAATCTGTCGGAGGAGGACATCGACAAGGCGGTCAAGGACGCCGAAAAGTACGCCGAGGAGGACAAGAAGCGCAAGGAAGCGGTGGACGTCAAGAACAGTCTCGACCAGCTTTTGTTCTCCATCGAGAGCTTTATCCGCGAGAGCGGCGACAAGCTGGAGCCTGCCGACAAGGAAAAGCTTGAAGCCGAGGTCAAGGCGGGCAGAGAGGTGCTTGAAAAAGGCGATATCGAGGAAATAAAAAAGGAAACCGAGCGTATTGCCAAGTCCAACGCCGAAATATTCCAAAAATTCTATCAGCAGAACGCCAATGCGGCGCAGAACGGCGGCGACGCGGGACAGAACGGCGGAGGAGATTCCAACAGCGGCAATCCCGATTTCGACATCAAGGACGCCGAATGAGCTTTCTTAGCGGACGGGAAACCGTCCGCATCGGCGGTTTAACGGCATTTTACAATAAACAGAAAAAGAGATAACATGGCAAAAAAAGATTATTATGCGATTTTAGGCGTATCCAAAACCGCTTCGCAGGACGAAATCAAGTCGGCATACCGCAAGATGGCAAAGCAATACCATCCCGACCTGCATCCCGACGACAAGCAGTGCGCGGAAAAATTCAAGGAATGCAACGAAGCGTATGAAATTTTGGGAGACCCTGAGCGCCGCCGCAAGTACGACAGCGGCGAAATGGATTTTGAAAATTTCAACTTCGGAGGTCCGGGCAGAGGTTTTTCGACAGCCGGCTTCGAGGATATTTTCGATATTTTCAGCAGCTTTATGGGCGGCGGTTCGCGTTCTTCCGCGGGTGCGCAGCGTCAGACGCCGCGCGGCAGCGACGTAACGTGCAGCGTGAACGTGAGCTTTTTGGAGGCGGCACTCGGCGCAAGCAAGGAAATCAAGCTCAACAGGCTTGAGCGCTGTCCTGACTGCAACGGCACGGGCGCAAAGGACAGTTCGAGCGTAAAGGAGTGCGACGAATGTCACGGCACGGGGCGCGTGCAGTACGTGCGCGACAGCTTTTTCGGCAGACAGGTAACGGTGGGCACGTGCCGCAAGTGCGGCGGCGCGGGCAAAATCGTCACCGAGCGCTGCAAAAAATGCAGCGGCGCGGGCGTGGTCAGCAAGAAAAAGATTCTAACCATACACATTCCCGCCGGCACGGAAAACGGCGCAATCATGTCTATCAACGGATACGGCAACGCAAGCGCAGCCGCGGGCGGCGTAAACGGAAATCTGCTGGTAATAATAAACGTCGAGCAGAGCAAGCTTTTCAAGCGGGACGACTGCAACCTTTACGTGGACGTGCCTATACCCTTTTCCGTAGCGGTGAACGGGGGCGACGTGGAAATACCCACGCTGTCCGGCTCGGTCACGCACAGATTGGAGGAGGGGACGGCAAACGGCGAAACGCTGCGCATACGCGGCAAGGGCATCAAAAACGGTCGCAGGACGGGCGATTTGTTCGTGCGGCTTTTGGTGGAAGTGCCCTCCAACGTGGACAAGACGAACAAAAAGCAGCTTGCGGAATTCGAGAATCAGCTTTCCCTAAAAAACTATCCGAAACGCAAGCAATATCTTGCCGAGCTTGACGAACTTAACGAAAAAATAAAAAACGGCAAAACGCAATAAAAAAAAACGGAGTCTCAAACGGCTCCGTTTTTTCTATAATTGTGCCTGACGAAAATTTTTCTCAGTTTTTCTGTAACCCAACGCGTACAGAAACGCCTCCTTGAAAACAACTCCGTGAATGTTGTTGTCGCGTACGACAAGTCTGCCGTTGACTCTTTCCACAAGCTTTCCCATAAGGAAGTCGGGCGGCTTGCACATGGTTACAAAGTGCCTTTCGACGCAGGAGCCTACCTTCAACACTCCGCGGAAAAAAGCGAAGAAAAATTTTTCTATATGCTCTCTGCCCGGCAAAAACGCGTCCGACTGAAAAGTGAAACCGTTCCCGAAACAAAAATATCTCAAATCCCTGAAATAGTCGCTTAATCTGCCGACGTAGCTTCCGTCCTTGCGGAAATTTTTTGCCGGCTCGTTGTGTTCCAGCAAAAACCACATGATTCGCGTATCGAAAAGCTCTTCGCGGGATTTGCAGTCTTCGAGCTTCAAAGGGTTTCTCGGTCGCATTTTCACCTCCTTATATTATTATGACAATGATAACACAATTTGTGGAGTTTTAGAACTCAATTAAACGCAAAATATAAAATTTTTTCCGTTTGTTCACAATACTGTCGCCGTTGCACTGCACGTTTAGTAACAAACAGTGTGCACCTTTTTGCAAATTTTTACGTCTTTCTGTCGTATTTTTGTTGCAAATATAAAATTGATATGTTAATCTATCTGTGACATAACATTTTAGGGAAAAATGTAAACGGAGGCAAAAAATATGGCAATTTTGAGCAGCGACGTTTTGCGCGGCCATGTGGAAGCGATTATACTCAATTCTCTGTCGGACGGAAAAAAGTACGGCTATGAAATCAGGGGCTTTATCGAGAGCAAAAGCAAGGGACTCTACAAGCCCAACGAGCAGTCCGTCTATTCGGCGCTGCACCGAATGGAGGGCTGCGGTTACATCAAAGGGAATTGGGGCGACGAAAGAATGGGCGCAACGCGCAAGTATTACGAAATGACGGAAGAAGGGAAAGCCATGCTTGAAAACAAGCGCACCGAGTGGGAAGCCGCAAAAATGGTAATCGACGCGCTTTTGAGTCGGGATTGACGCGATGGAATACGGTGAAATTTGCATTATGACGACGACGGCGGCTTCGGAGGCGGTGGCGGAAATTCTCTACGAGGTCACGGGCGAGTCGGTGAGCATAACCGACAGAAACGACCTGCTTGTCGGCGGCTGGGACTATGTGGAAGAGGGGCTTCTTGAAAGCTATCCCGATGAAGCGGCGGTCAGGGGCTTTTTTCCGCCGCAAAACAAAGAGCGCGTTGAAAAGGAAACGGAGAAAAGGCTTGCGGAGCTTAAAAAATATTTTCCCGACTGCGGCTCGCTGAAAATATCCTTTTCCTGCGGGGACGACGGAGAGTGGCTTGAAAATTGGAGAAAAAACTTCAAACCGATTGAATTGGACGGCTTGGTTGTGTGTCCCGTCTGGCTCGAATCCGACTCGAAAAAGCCGATTCTCAAACTCAACAGCGGCGTTGCTTTCGGAACAGGCTCTCACGAGACGACGGCGATGTGCCTCAAACTGCTTCAAAAAGTAAATCTGAAAGGGAAAACCGTCATCGACGTAGGCTGCGGGAGCGGTATTCTGGGGCTTTCCGCGCTGCTTCTCGGCGCCAAGCGCGCCGTGCTTGTAGACTTTGACGCGCAGGCTGTCGCGGCTGCAAGGGAAAACGCCGCGCTCAACGGGCTGGAAAGCAGCTGCGTTTTTTTAAACGGCAACCTTTGCGACGACGTCAAGGAAAGAGGCGTGGTCGCGGCAAACCTGACCGCCGATATACTTGCCCGGCTTGCACCGAGTCTAACCCGCGTGACTTTGCCTTCGGGGGAGGTCGTTTTAAGCGGCATTCTGCGCGGGCGGCTTGACGAAACTCTGAGGCTGTTTGTTGCAAACGGCTTTGAAGCAAAGGAGACTATGACGGAGGGAGAGTGGAGCGCGGCGCTTCTTGTCGCGCCCGAAAAGCCGTTATGACGAGACTGAGAAGATTTTTCGCGGGAGACGGGGATTGCCTTGACGGAGACAAAATCGTTTTGTACGGGGAGTTTGCGCACATAAGCAGAGTTCTGCGCATGAAGGCGGGGGACAGGCTTATCGTGTGCTTCAACGACGGCAGGGACTGCGAGTGTGAAATAGAGAGCTTTGACAAGGACTGCGTGAGGCTCAAAATCCTTTCCGTCTCCTGCTGCGCCGCCGAAAACGACGTGGGAGTCACGCTGTTTCAGGGGCTTATCAAGGGGGAGAGAATGGACTGGTGTCTGCAAAAGGCTGTGGAGCTTGGCGCGGACGAGATACGTCCGTTTGTCGGCAGAAACACCGTCGCCGAGGCGGATTTCAAAAAAATCGAACGGTTCAACAGAATTGCAAAGGAAGCCTCGAAGCAATGCGGCAGAGCTTTCGTCACGGAGGTTAAGGAAGCTGTCCGTTTGCGCGAGCTGCCGCGTTTTTTCGGAGATTTCGACCTTGTGCTGCTGTGCAACGAGCATGAAAGTCAAAAGACGCTTTCCGACGCGCTCGACGGGCGTTTGCAGCTGACGAGGGTGGCCGTCATAGTAGGCAGCGAGGGCGGCTTTGAAACGGAGGAAATAAATTTGCTTGTTGACGCGGGCGCCGTGTCCGTCAGTCTTGGTCGCCGCGTGCTGCGCGCAGAGACGGCGGGGCTGTACGCGCTGAGCGTGTTGAACGAGCGTCTCAACAATCGGAAAATATGAAAGAAAAAGTCAGCGTCTTTACATTGGGCTGCAAAACCAATCTTTACGAAAGCAGACAGCTTGTCGCAGGTTTGAAAAACGCGGGCTATCGGGCTTGCGAGGGGCTTGAAAAGGCGGATATTTATATCATCAATACCTGTGCCGTGACCAACGAGGCGGAACGCAAATCGCGTCAGGCAATTTCGCGCTGCAAAAAACTCAATCCCGACGCTAAAATACTCGTGTGCGGCTGCGCCGCTCAGCACGACGGCGGACAGTTTTCGGAAAACGTGAATTTTGTCGCGGGGACAGCCGACAAGCTCAGGCTCATAGAGCAACTCAATTCGACGGGCTGCCTGCGCGACGAGCTGCCGACGGAGTACCGAAAGGGGGAAATATTTGCCGCGCATTGCAAAACGCGCGATTTTATCAAGATTCAGGACGGCTGCGACAATTTCTGTTCCTACTGTATTGTTCCTTATCTTCGCGGCAGGAGCCGCAGCCGCTCAATCGGAGACGTGACGGCGGAGGCGGAAAACAGCGGCGCAAAGGAAATAGTTTTGACGGGAGTGGACATAAGCTCTTACGGCAAAAATACGGGGACGAGCCTTGCCGCGCTTTGCCGCGCCTTAAAGGACGTGCCCGCGCGCAAGAGGCTGGGCAGTCTGGAAGTAAGCGTCGTGTCCGACGAGCTGCTTGACGCAATGGAGGAGGGCGGCTTCTGCCCGCATTTTCATCTGTCTCTCCAAAGCGGCAGCGCGGAGGTGCTGAGAGCAATGAACAGACATTACACGCCGGACGAATATATGCGCGCGGTGGAAAAAATCCGAGCCGTATTTCCGCTTGCGGGCATTACGACGGACGTAATCGCGGCTTTCCCTTCCGAAACGGATAAAAACTTCGAGGAGAGCCTCGCGTTTTGTCTTGACGCGGGCTTTTCGGATATACACGTGTTTCCCTTTTCTCCGCGCGAGGGCACCGCTGCCGCAAGGCTCAAAAGGGTGGACTCGGACGTTGCCGCCGAGCGTGTAAAAAGGCTTGCCGCCGCCAAAAGCAGACTCAAAGCCGATTTTCTGTCCAAAAACGTCGGGAGAATTGACGACGTTCTCACGGAAGAAAGGACGTCGGGATACGTTTGTGGATACACCCCCAATTACGTCAGGGTTTTCATCAAAGAGCCGTGCAAAACGGACGAGATTGTTTCCGTGCGGCTCGGAAAAGCCGTGCGCGACGGGCTTGCGGGAGAGGCGGACGCCGCCCTCCGAAAGGTTTAAAAAAATTTTCACGCAAAAACTTTTTTACGCGGTGAAAAGGAGAGTATAATATAGACAGATACAGCCGCAAGGTTGAAGCGGCTTGAATTTCGACAAGGAGACTATGAATTATGATGAAGTACATTCCCGAGCCTTTCAGAATCAAAAGCGTGGAGCCGTTGAAAATTCTCACGAGAAAAGAGCGTGAGGAGAGACTGAAAAAAGCGGATTACAACGTGTTCGCGTTGAAGTCCGAGGACGTTTATATCGACCTTTTGACGGACAGCGGCACCAACGCCATGAGCAGCGCGCAGTGGGCGGGCGTCATGATGGGCGACGAATCCTACGCGGGCGCGAGCAGCTATCAGCACCTGATAGAAAACGCAAAAGAAATTTTCGGTTTCGAGTACATACAGCCAGTTCATCAGGGAAGAGCGGCGGAAAAGGTTTTGCTGCCCATTCTGCTCAAAGGCAAAAAATATTCGATATCCAATATGCACTTCGACACCACGCGCGCCCATGTGGCGTTGACGGGAGCAATCCCCGTGGACTGCGTCGTGCCCGAGGCTTTGGACACCACGCTGCGCGCCGATTTCAAGGGCAATATGGACGTCGAGCGTCTTGAAAAGCTGATTAAGGAATACGGTCCTGAAAACGTCGGCGTTATAGTTCAGACCATCACAAACAACTCTGCGGGCGGACAGCCCGTGTCTGTCGCAAATATACGCGCAACTGCGGCGGTCGCAAAAAAATACAACATTCCTTTCATGATTGACGCGGCGCGTTACGCGGAAAACTCTTATTTCGTAAAACAGCGCGAGCCGGAGTTCAAAAACAGCTCCATTCAGGAGATTGTGCTCGAAAGCTTCAAATATGCCGACGTGTTCACCATGAGCGCGAAAAAGGACGCCATTGTCAATATGGGCGGTCTTGTGGGTGCGCGCGACAAAAAGCTGTTTGAAAAAATCAAGCAGAACTGCATTTCCTTTGAAGGCTTCGTGACTTACGGCGGCATGAGCGGCAGAGACCTTGAAGCGTTGGCCATAGGTCTTAAAGAGGGAATAGACGAAAATTATCTCAGATACCGCATCGGTCAGATGGAGTATCTTGCGGCAAGGCTGGACGACGCGGGCATAGCTTATCAATCGCCCGTAGGCGGTCACGGCGTGTTTGTCGACGCCAAAAAGCTGCTGCCCCATATACCCTGGTACGAGTATCCCGGACAGGCGCTGGCGTTGGAGCTTTATCTCGAAGCGGGCATACGCGGCTGCGACATAGGCTCCTACATGCTCGACCGCGATCCCGTCACGGGAAAGGAGCAGGAGGCGGAGTTCGAGTTCACCCGTCTTGCCATACCGAGAAGGGTTTACACGCAGGCGCATCTGGACGTAATCGCCGACGCGCTGATAAGCATAAAGGAGCACGCAAACAAAGTCAAGGGCTACAAGATTGTAGAGGAAGCGCCTATACTCAGACACTTCACGGCAAAGCTTGTTCCGCTTAAATGAAACTGCGGCAAACACGCCGCGCTTTGTTTGAAAAACCTTTCGGATGAAAATTTGAGAAAATCCCTTAAAAAACGTTGACAAAAATCCGGTTATGGGATATGATAACACGGTCGGGATATTTCCGAAAATCTTACCGCCGTTGCGGAAAGGAGGCGAAATCACATATGTCCACAATCAGAGTAGGCGAAAACGAAACTTTGGACAGCGCTTTGAGAAGATTCAAAAGAAAGTGCGCCAGAGACGGGATTATCGGAGACCTGAGAAAGAAGGAGCATTACGAAAAGCCTTCCGTCCGCCGCAAGAAAAAGGCGGAGGCGGCGAGAAAACGCAACTCCAAAGGTTGAAAACAAAACAAATTCTTACTTTTTACACATGATAAAGCCGCATAACGAGTTTATGCGGCTTTTCAAAATTTTTTTCCCAACGAAAAATCTCAAAAACGCTTTAAGAAACATTTTTAATTTGCTGCAGAAAACTTTTTAACCGCAAAAGCCGAAAAATTCAAGTGTACGCAAGCAGTCGCAAAATTTTTGTTTTGCGTCGTTTTTCATGTCGTTTAAAAAACGCCGTGCGCTTTTTTCGCGCGGCAAAAAAATCAAACAGATAGAGGAGAAAGTTTTTTATGGCAAATTCATTGTTCAAAGCTTATGCTAAACAGGCAAAAAAGAGATTGAAGGAAGGCTTTTGGTCTGACGTCAAAAATCAGAGAAACTATTTTGAACTTGTCGCCGCGACAAACGGCGGCAGCGCGGATTTTGCGGTCAACAGACAAAAGCAGGCCTTGAAAAATCAGCTTTACAACAGGGAGCACAGCGCGGAGGAGGAGTTTTACAGAAGGGTGTGCGGCATTCTGTCGGGAGACGAGGTGGTAACAAATCCGATTGCGCGGCTCATGGACAGCGAAGCGGCGGCGCAGATGAGTCCGCAGCAGAAAAATACATATATGCTGCAACTGTCCGCCAAGTATCAACGGGCTGTGGAGCGTTACGAAAACGAAAAGAGGCAGGGATTTTTTATATACGAAAACAAACTCAACGGCGATAAAATAAGCTGAGCGAAATAAAAAAGCCCGACTTAAAGTCGGGCTTTTAAATAAAATTTTTCAGAGCGCAAGCACTCTTGTGACTCCGTTTATGCCTTTGAGCTTTTGGAGAGCGGATTCGTCCGCTTTGACGTTCAGATTGAACAGGGCGGCTCCGAAAGCTTTTTTGGTTTTGACGACAAAGCCTACGACCTTGAAGGGCGCGAGGATTTTCTGCGCTTCTTCACCCGTGCTTTCGTCGCCCTTGAACAGCACAACCACTCTCTGCGCGCCTTTGGCGTCGAGGTGCACGGCGGGATAGTTGACCGAGTTGACTATATTTCCTTTTTCCACAAAGTTCACGATTTGCTTTGCCGCCATGATTGCGCAGTTGTCTTCGGCTTCCGCCGTGCTTGCGCCGAGGTGGGGCGTGCAGATTATGTTTTTGCGATTAAGCAGCTCCGTTGCGGGAAAATCGGTGACGTATCTGTTGACCTTGCCGCTTTCGCAGGCTTGTATAATGCTTTCGTTGTCTACGAGCTCTCCTCTCGAACAGTTGATTATGTTCACTCCGTCTTTCATTTTGGCGATGCTCTCGCGGTTGATGAAGCCGCGCGTTTCGTTGGTGAGCGGAACGTGGAACGTCAGATAGTCTGAAAGCGCGAACATATCGTCGATGTTGTCGAGTATTCTCACGTCCTCGGGGAGAGTGGACGCCGCCTCCTTTGTCAGGTAGGGGTCGACCGCGAGCACCTTCATGCCGAGCGCGAGAGCAGCCTCCGCGACAAGGCGTCCGATTGCGCCGAGTCCCATGATGCCGAGCGTTTTGTCTTTGATTTCGCTGCCGGCAAAAGCCTTTTTGCCGCTTTCGACCTGTTCGGCAACCGTTTTTTCGCCGTCGGTCAAACCGTTTGTCCAGGCAATGCCTTCCGCAATGCGTCTGCCGCACATAAGCATATCTGACAGCACCAGCTCTTTGACGGCGTTCGCGTTTGCTCCCGGAGTATTGAAAACGACTACTCCCTCCTCGGCGTAACGGTCGAGAGGGATGTTGTTTGTGCCCGCGCCCGCGCGTCCCACGCAAAGCACGGAGGGGGCGAGCTTGTATTCGTGCATATTGAAGCTGCGCACGAGTATGCCCACAGGCTCCTTAGCGTCTTTTGTCATGATGTACTTGTCCTGAAAAACGCTGTTTACCAACGGGCTGATTTCGTTGAGTCTCAAAACTTCTTTCATTTTTCGTCTCCTTAAATTCGGGCGTCAGCCGTTTTCCCTTTCAAACTTCGCCATAAACTCGACAAGCGCTTTGATACCCTCGACAGGCATCGCGTTGTAGATGCTTGCTCTCATACCGCCCACAAGCTTGTGGCCTTTGAGCGTGCACAGACCGTGCTCTGTCGCTTCCTTGACAAACTTGGCGTCCAGCTCGGCGTTGCCGGTGACGAAAGGCACGTTCATGATGGAACGGTCTTCCTTTCTCACGTAGTTTTTGAACAGCTTGCTGTTGTCGATAAAGTCGTAAAGCAAGGCGGCTTTCTTGTTGTTGATTTCTTCCATGGCCTTTACGCCGCCGATTTTTTTGAGGTGGCGGAAAACAAGCATTGCAACATACATGGAGAAGCAGGGAGGAGTGTTGTAAAGGCTCTTGTTTGCCGCCTGAACGCTCCATTTGAGCATGGTGGGGCAGCAGGAAAGCTGATTGTCCTTGTCGTCAACCAAGTCTTTGCGAGCGATTACTATTGTCACGCCTGCGGGGGCGACGTTTTTCTGCGCGCCCGCGTAAATCACCGCGTAGTCGGACACGTTTATCACTCTGCTGAGAATTTCGCTGGACATATCCGCGACTATGGGCACGTCGGTTTTGGGCAGAAAGTTGTAGCGCGTGCCGAAAATGGTATTGTTCGTGCAGATATGGAGATACTGCGCGTCGGGGCGTATATCGAACTTGCGGGGAATATAGGTGAAGTTTTCGTCCTTGCTGCTTGCCGCGACGTGTATGTCGCCGAAGCGGGAGGCCTCTTCGTAGGATTTGGTGGAGAAATTGCCCGTCAGCACATAATCGGCTTTGTTGTTTTTGCCGAGCAGGTTCAGAGGAACTGCGGCAAACTGCTGGCTTGCGCCGCCCTGAACGAACAGTATGTAATAATTGTCGGGCACGTTGAGCAATTCTCTCAGGCTGGCCTCGATTTCGTCGTTGACTGCTTCAAAAGCCTTGGAGCGGTGGCTCATTTCCGTTATGCTCATGCCGGTGTCTGCATAGTCGAGCATATCGCGTTGGACTTCCTGCAACACTTCGAGAGGAAGAGCGGAGGGGCCTGCTGAAAAATTGTAAACTCTTTTCATGATTTTTCTCCTAAAAAATTATTTGCAAAATCTAAAAGGCAAGGTCATTTTCCGACCGCGCCGTACCGCTAATATTATACATAGTCGCGCGGAAAAAAGCAAACATAAAATTCCAAATAAAAAGAAAATTTGTTTGTGTTTGTGCGACATTTGGGTTATAATGTATATATGACAAACGAATTGACGGAAAACAAGGCGGAGGGGAAAAATTTCCCTGTCCGCAGCAACAATAAAAACGCCCGCAAGCCCGCCAAAAACGGCGCGCAGGGCAAAAGGACGACGGACAGACAGCAGACAAAGCCCGACAAACGCGCCCCCGGTTTCGACAGGAGCGCAAAGAGCAAGTCGGACAAGCGTCTTGCCGTCGGACGCGCGCCTGAGACGGCTTATCCTTTGGCTTACGCGCCGGACGAAACGCGCGGCGCAAGGCAGAAAAAGCCGGACAAAAACGAAAAGGTAAAGATAATTTTTCTCGGCGGCGTGGGTGAAATAGGCAAAAATCTGACAGCTTTTGAATACGCCGACGAAATCGTCGTTATCGACGCGGGACTGACGTTTCCCACCGACGAAATGCCGGGCATAGACACGGTGATTCCCGATATAACCTATCTCAAAGAAAACCGAGAGAAGGTCAAAGCCGTGTTTCTCACACACGGGCACGAGGACCATATAGGCGCGGTGCCTTATCTTTTGCGTCAAATCGACGCTCCCGTTTACGGCTCGAAGCTGACGTTGGGACTTTTGTCCAACAAGCTGACGGAGCGCAGAGTAGAGGGTGATTTGCGCGAAATCCGCGACGGGCAGACAGTGCGCACCAAATATTTTTCGGCGGAATTCATCCACGTGTGCCACTCTGTGGCGGGCAGCATGGCAATCGCGTTGAGAACGCCCGTCGGCACAATCTTCCATACGGGCGATTTCAAAATAGACTACACTCCGATAGGCGGCGAGTCGATGAATCTCAACCGCTTTGCGGAAATAGGCAACGAGGGAGTTTTGCTTTTGCTTGCCGAGTCCACCAACGTGGAAAGGCCGGGTTACACGATGAGCGAGGTGGTTGTCACCTCCACGCTGCGCAAGCTGTTTGTGGAAAACGCCGACCGCAGAATCATCATCGCCACCTTTGCCTCCAACGTGGACAGAGTTCAGCAGATTTTGGAGCTTGCAAGCGAGTTTAAGCGAAAGGTTGCGCTTGGCGGCAGAAGTATGCTGAAAGTCATCGAAACGGCAATCAAAGCGGGTATTCTGCATTGCGACCCGAGACTGTTTATTGACGTCGAAAAGGCTGAAAAGCTCAAAGACGAAGAGGTGGTTATTTTGGCTACGGGCACGCAGGGCGAGCCGATGAGCGCCTTGACGCGTATGTCCAGCAACGATTTCAACAAAATCCGCGTGGGCGCCAACGACACGATAATAATAAGCGCCTCTCCCATACCGGGAAACGAAAAGGACATAACCAAAGTCATAAACAATCTTTACCGCATGGGCGCGGTGGTCATTTACAGCTCGCTTGCCGACGTCCACGTTTCGGGACACGCCTGTCAGGAGGAGTTGAAGCTTATTCACTCACTCTTGAAGCCCAAATTTTTCATGCCCGTGCACGGAGAGTACAGGCATCAGAAGCAGCACGCGCGGCTTGCCGCCAATCTCGGTATGCCAGAGGACAACATAATCATTCCGGAAATAGGCAACGTGGTGCTTTTGTCGGACAAAAAAATGGCGGTCAAGGGCAACGTGACGAGCGGAATAGTTTTAATCGACGGATTGGGAATAGGCGATGTGGGCGACGTGCTGTTGCGGGACAGAATCGCGCTGTCCGAGGAGGGTATACTGATAGTGTTGGTCGGAGTGGACACGACTCAGGGAGTTGTTTCGAGCGGTCCCGAGGTGATAAGCCGCGGCTGTATCTATACGGGGGACGACTCCAACAATTATATAATCGAGGAAATAAAGACGCTGTCTTTGGAAGCGCTTGAAAAGCTCGATTTAAAAGAGCTTAACATTTCCGACGCGAAGCAACTCATTCAGCGCGCCGTAAAGGGCTTTCTCAAAAGAAACCTTCAACGCTATCCGATGATAATTCCCATTATTCTTGAAACCTGACAATACGACAATTCTTTCGTTCAAATTTAAATTATGAACAAGCAAAAAACGCGCCGTCCCGAGCTGCTTGCTCCCGCCGGCAATATGGAAAAATTTTTCACGGCGCTGCACTTCGGAGCGGACGCGGTGTATCTGGCGGGCAAAAATTTCGGCTTGCGCGCCTTTGCCGACAATTTTACTCTTGACGAAATCAAGTTCTGCTGCGGCTATGCGCACGAAAAAGGGAAAAAGGTTTACGTAACCGTCAATATTTTTGCGGACGGCAGAGATTTGGAAAAGCTTCCCGATTATATTTCCGCGCTTGACAACTGCGGCGCGGACGCTCTCATAGTCAGCGACGCCGGGGTTATGCAAATTGCCAAAAGCGTCGCGCCCCGCCTGCCGCTGCACCTGTCGACGCAGGCAAACTGCACCAATGCCCGCGCCGCCGAGTTCTGGCGGGACGCGGGAGTTTCGCGCATTGTCGCCGCGCGCGAGTGCGGGTTTGACGACCTTGTGCAGATGGCTGCTCTCAAAAACTGCGAGTTGGAAATTTTCGTGCACGGAGCAATGTGTATGGCTTATTCCGGGCGGTGTCTTTTGAGCAGCTGGCTGTCGGGGCGGGGCGGCAACAAGGGCGAGTGCGTGCAGGCTTGCCGCTGGGAGTGGCAGGTGA
>OHPL01000710.1_pt1 | contig 19684 bp, 18 predicted proteins | sample 1577711 | NCBI WGS metagenome assembly OHPL01 (sample SAMEA3879538, study PRJEB24766) | human gut metagenome | biome: human-associated habitat; feature: feces | place: USA | collected 1985/1987
AGCCGAAGGCCTCAAAGCCCACGTCCAGCTTGGAGTCGGCCAGAGCCTTCTGGCGCTGCTCGGCCCAGATGGCGGCAGGCACGAAGCTGTAGCGCTCGGCGGCAAAGCGGCGCTTGAGGCCGGGGGCAATGTTCATGGCCTTCTGAGCGGCCTCGATGAGGAGGGTGCCGCTGCCGCAGAAGGGGTCTTCCACAAGGCTGTCGCGGCGGACGCGGCCCAGATCGGCGATGGTAGCGGCCAGTGTCTCACGGATGGGGGCCTCCATGGAATTGCGGCGGTAGCCGCGCTTGTGCAGGCCGTCGCCGGTGGTGTCCAGCATGATCTCGCAGACGTTCTTGCGGAGCATGAAGCGGATCTTATACTCCGCGCCGGTCTCGGGCAGGCTGGTGGTGCGGTGGCCCTGCATCAGGCGCTTGACCACAGCCTTTTTGATGATGCTCTGGCAGGCCGGCACGCTGGACAGCTGGCTGTTCAGCGAAGAGCCGGTGACCGGGAAGGCCGCGTCGGCGGGCAGCAGCTCTTCCCAGTGGATGGAGTAGACGCCGTCGAACAGCTCGTCGAAAGTGGTGGCTGTGTAGGTGTTCAGGAGCAGCATCACGCGCTCCACGGTGCGGAGGTTGAGGTTGGCGGCAGCTATCATATCCGCGCCGCCCCTGAAGGTCAGACGGCCGTCGCTGACCCGGATGTCCTCGGCGCCGATGCGGCGCAGCTCAAAGTTGGCCGTGGACTCGCACCCGAAAAAGCAGGGGGCGATGAGTTCAAATTTTGCAGGCATTCTGGTTTCCTTTCCTGTCGGGTGCGGCGTGCCGCACCAAAAAACAGGCCCGCCCCGCTGGGGGCAGGCCCAAAGCTTCTTCGTCTTGTGCGGACGGCTCAGCGGCTGCCGCGGCGTCCCCGGGGTGCGTAGCCGCCGCCCCGGCGGTTGTTGGTCTCGTGGTCGAGGTCGGCCATCTTCTCTTCGCTCTGGCTCTTGAAGCGGCTCATCATGTCCTCAAAGCTCAGGTTGTCGCTCTTGGCCGGGGCCTTGGGCTGCCAGACGCGGGGCGCTGCGTCCCGTGCCGGGCCGCGTCCGCCCTGGGGACGGCCGCCCTGACCGTTGCGACGGAAGCCGCCTTCCCGCGGGCCGTTGTTGTTGGGGCGGGGGCCGCGGCCCTCACGCGGAGCGCGGGGTGCCGGCGGCAGCAGCCGCTTGATGGACAGCGCGATCTTGCCGTCCGGTGCCACATTGATGACCTGCACCTTCACGGTGTCGCCGTCATGCAGCACGGCTGCAATGTCCTGCACATACTCGTTGGACACCTCAGAAATGTGGACCATGCCCACGCGGCCCTCCGGCAGCGCAACGAATGCGCCAAACGGTTTTACGCCGGTGACACGGCCTTCAAAAATATTCCCTACCTCAATCGCCAAAACTCAATACTCCTTGTTGACTAATGTGTTTCCCGCCGGCCGCAAGCCGCTCGGGGCGCGGCATCAGTTGCCCGTCACATCCACGAAGATGCGCTCGTTGGCCGCCGCATAATTGTAAGAGTCCCGCGCGACCCACTCGGTCACATCGTCCGAGTCGCCGCTGAGGATGCGCTGCATCTCCTCGTTCTGGGTCTTCTGCTGGTCGATCTGCTCCTGCAGGGTGTCCAGCTCCGCTTTCTTGGAGCTGAGCGCCACCTGATTTGCGATGTACGCCGCCAGCATACTCAGCAAAAGCAGAAGGAAGAGCAGTTTCAGCACAGCGCCCACGACGGACGCCTTTCTCTTCCGCTTTTTCCGGCTCGGATTTGCCATAACACAGTGCCTCCCGTTTTCGGACAGCAGGCCCAATGCGCCTGTACTCTCACTTTGATACGTTTGAATTATACAACATACGCCGTGGTGTTGGCAAGCTCTTTTTCTGTTTTTTTGCAAGTCTTTTTTCGTTCCGCCGTACTTTGGCGGCGGCGCGGGCGGCTTTCCACGGGGCGATGCACCGGGCGGCGAGCCGCACCGGCCCCAGCAGCAGTTTCCCCGCAAAGGCTTCGGCAGCGGCGAACAGAGGCCGCAGCGCTGCCTGCACCGCCCCGGCGGCGCAGAACGCCGCCAGCGCCATATAGCCCCGCAGCTGCCCGGCCTGACTCTGGGAGACGGCATAGCTCTGCAAAGCCATCAGCACGGCTCCCACAAAAAGCATATCCGGCAGGAACGCGGCCCTGCCCCGGGTGGGCAGAACAGCCCGCGCCGCGCCCAGCACACCGCCCAGCACCGCGCAGGCCGCCATCTCCTGCCCCACCGCCCCGGGCGAAAGCGCCGGGCCCATCACCGGACGAGACGGCGCAGAAAGCCGCCCGGCGTATGCTCTGCGGTGTATTCCAGCGTGTCCACCCGGCCTGTAAGCTTGACTTCGCCTTTGTCGAGGTCGAGGCTGGTGACGCTCAGCTCGGCCCCGGTGAGTTCCAGCGTCCCTTTCGAGGTGAGCATCGCCGCCCCCTCGGCGTCGCAGCGGATGACCCGCCGCACACCGGTGACGGTCAGCTTGTTCCGCCCCTCCAGGATGAGGTCATGAGGCAGAGCCTGCTCCGGCTTTGCGTTCTGTTGTTTCATGACATTCCCCTCCCCTTTTCTGCCATCTTATGCAGGGCAGGGCGGGGTCATGCCGGATTTACTCGGCTTTCGGGGCGTCGTGGGCGGCTGCCAGCACGTTGTCCTGCTCGATGATCTCGTACATCTCGCGGGCCACGTCCTTGGTGCGGGGCTCCACGTCGGAGAGGACCTTCACCTTGATGGGCCGGTTGCCGAAGGTGACCTCGATGATGTCGCCGGCCTTGACGGCCTGGCTGGCCTTGGCGGTCTTGCCGTTGATGAGGATGCGGCCCGCGTCGGCCACCTCGTTTGCCACCGTGCGGCGCTTGATGAGCCGCGAAACTTTCAGATATTTGTCTAAACGCATTTCTAAACTCCTTGTATCAACCTCTCAGTCTCGCTGTCGCTCGACAGCTCCCCTAGTAGGGGAGCCTCTGGCGAAGAGGCAAAGCTTTACGATATGCCAAAGCCTCCCCTATTAGGGGAGGTGGCACGCCGTAGGCGTGACGGAGAGGTTGTTCCTCTATTAAAAAAGCCGCCGGGCCTAAAGGTTCCGGCGGCGGTGGGGCCTCTCTTACAGGGTGTCCTTCAGAGCCTTGCCCGGCTTGAACACGATGCTCTTGGAAGCAGCGATGGTGATGGCCTCGCGGGTGCGGGGGTTGATGCCCTGACGCTCAGCGCGCTCACGCACCTCGAAGGTGCCGAAGCCGGAGATGGAGATCTTCTCACCCTCGGCCATAGCCTTGCCCAGTGCCTCGAATGCAGCGTTGACAGCCATCTCGGCGCTCTTCTTGCTCATCTCAGTGTTTGCCGCAACCTGTGCGATCAGATCGGTCTTGGTCATAATAAAAGCCTCCACAATATTCTCAACATTTTCTATTCGAGCAGACGGTCTGACCGTCTGGTACCCGTTTACGTTTCGTCCGCTTCCAGCCTCTGGGTAAAGCGCTTTGCCGCAAAGGTCAGTGCCTCTTCGGCGTCCACACCGGCCAGACGCATGGCATCGGCGGCGGCCAGCAGCAGCTCACCGGCGTTCTCTGCCGTCTGCTGTGCGTCCCACGCGGCCTTGGCGCTGTCCAGAGTCCTGGCCGCACCGGCGGCATCCTCCGGCCCGCAGCCGAACCGCGCGGCCCGCTTCTGGAGCTTCTGGGCGCGCATCAGGGCGGGCAGGGTGGCCGGGACGGTGTCCAGCTCATCGGCCAGAGTCGTGCGGCCCTTTTCCTTATTTTTGAGCGCATCCCAGCTGTTTATACCAGCATTTTCCGCCGCAGAGGAAGCAAAGATGTTCGGGTGGCGAAAGACCAGCTTCTCGCACACCTCGCGGCAGACCTTTTCCATGTCGAAACGGCCCCGCTCCTCCTCGATGACGGTGTGGAACACCACCTGCATCAGGACGTCGCCCAGCTCTTCCTGCATCATGACAGGGTCGTCAGCGTCGATGGCTTCCAGCGCCTCGCACGTTTCTTCCAGAAAGTTTTTCCGGATGGAAGCGTGGGTCTGGACTTTGTCCCACGGACAGCCGTTCTCCCCGTCTCTCAGGATGCGGATGATCTCCACGAGGTCTTCCGCCGTATAGTGTTCCCTCGGCGTCCAGTCCTGCATGGGGCGTCTCCTTTCCGCATTCCGAAAACAACTGCGAACAGATTCAAATTGTACCGCAGAATCTGCCGAAATGCAAGGGTACAAGCGCATTTTCCGGCTTTTTGCGGCAAAATTTTCATTTCATTCACAACAAAAGGCGGCATCCCCCGGGGGACACCGCCCTGCGTGGGCTTTTTAGCTTACAGCTGTGCGCCGCACTTGTTGCAGAACAGCGCGTCGTCCGAGACGGGCGCGCCGCACTGGGGGCAGGTCTTGGCCTCGTTGTCCTCGGGCTTTTCCTCGGCGGGCTCTGCGGCTGCGTCGGCCGTCACGTCAGCGGCGGCCTCTTCCGTATCCTCGAAAGTCGTCTCAATGACGGTATCCGGCTCGAGAGAGGCTTTCAGGTCAGAGAGCTCCTGCTCGATGTTGGCGATCATCTCGATGTATTTGTCCACAAGGGGCTGGTTCTCCTCGTTGCCCTTGGCCAGACTATACACCAGAGCGCCCAGCTGGCGCTGCGCCTTGTACAGCTTGCTCTGCGCGTTCACGATCTTTGCCTGGGTGCGGCCCTTTTCGGCCAGATCCAGCGCGGCATTCTTGCCTTTCTCGGCATACTCGAGGCCCATTTCCTTGATCTTATTGAAGTCCATAAAAGACACCTCACTTGTCTATGCCCGGGGTGGGCAGCACTCCTCTGCGTTTTCTGCTCAGGCTGTCCCTGTGCCGCCGGAGATTATTTTCATTATAGCGCACTCCCGGGGGGAATGCAACGAATCCCACCCAAGTTTTACAGAATCGTGCGGATTTGGAAACAGTTTTTTCGCAATTTGCACACTTTCCGCGTTCTGATGTCGTTTATACTTCACCTGCGTAGAACTCGCGCAGCATACTGTCGGCGGGCAGAAGCTCCAGCTCCACCGGGGCCACATGCTCGAAGCGGCGGGCCGTCTCGTCCCAGAGCTCCGCGTTGTTGCCTTCCAGCGTGAAGCGCTGGCTCACCGGGCGCAGGAGCTTTGCGATGAGGCCCAGCTCGTAGGTGAAGGAAGTGTCCAGCAAAAAGTCTGCCGTAGTCTTGAAGCCCTTGATATACCGGGTCTCGCCGTCGAGGACTCTGTCCCACATGGCGAGGGTCTTGGCGGGGCTGCGGCCCCGGGCTGCGGCATCCCGCAGGGTGCGGCGGCAGAGGCGGATGTCCTGGGTGTTGATGACACGGCGGCCATCGATGCAGTATTCCTCCCGCAGGCCGGCGTAAATGCGGTAGACGTCGTCGCCCTTCACAAGGCCCGTCAGCTCAGGGTTCAGGGCGTGGATGCCCTCCACGATGCAGACGCCGCCCTTGAGGTCCAGCGTCTCCGTCTCGGAAGAGCGGGACTCGGTGGTGAAGTCGTAGATGGGCAGCACGGTCTTTCCGGTGGTGCTCAAATCGCTGAGGCACTGGCGGATGAGGGGCATATCCAGCGTGTCGGGGTTCTCGTAGTCCAGCGTACCGTCGGGCAGGCGGGGGTAATACTGAGCGCCCTTGAAGAAGTTATCCAGACTGATGACATGGGCCGGGGTGCCGGAGGCTTCCAGAGCCTCGGCCACCTTATGAGCTGAAGTCGTCTTGCCGCTGGCCGACGGGCCGGTGAGCATGACGATCTTGGCGCGGGAGTCCCTGATCTTCTGGGCAGCATAGGCCACCCGCTGGCGGTAGCTCTTCTCGCTCATCTCCGCCAGCGCCGCCGGGCTCTGGGCGGCGACGTTGTACAGGTCTATCTCAACCAGACGTTTCGGTACCCAAATCGTGATCATAAAAAACAGCCACTCCTTTTTTCCGTTCCAGCACTTCGTCGAAACGCTGGATGTATTCTGTCGGATACTTGAAATTGAAGATGCGCTGCATCCGCTTGCCGCCGTCGGCCACCAGCTTGGTGCTGCCGCCTGCGCCGGCCGAGAGGATGGTCTGGACTTCCTCCATGATATAGATGTTGTAATATCCCTCGTGGCCCGGCTTGCACCAGCCCACGTTTTCCAGATTTTGCAGGGTGTTCTTCTGGCGGTAGAGGTAGTAGGGCCGGTAGCCCGCCTCTGCCAGCAGATGGCAGCGCTCCAGCATGGCGGCCACATCGGCGTAGTCGTTCTCCTTCTGGTCCTCGATGACGATGCGGGAGGCCCGCTTGAGGGTCAGGGTGTGGACGGTGATGTTCTCAGGGTCGAGGGCGATGGCCTGACGCAGGCTTTTCTCGAACCCTTCCACCGTGTCGCCGGGCAGGCCAGCGATGAGGTCCATGTTGATGTCGTCGTGGCCTGCGGCCCGGGCCTCGGCATAGCAGTCGAGGATGTCCTGAGCCGAGTGCTTGCGGCCAATGTTCTCCAATACTTCATCCGAGAAGGTCTGCGGATTGATGGAGATGCGGGTCGCGCCGTATTCCTTGATGACGGCCAGCTTTTCGGCGTCGGTGCAGTCGGGGCGTCCGGCTTCCACCGTGTATTCCACGATGGTGGAAAGGTCGAAGCAGTCCCGCACCGTCCCCATGAGCTGGCGCAGCTGCGCTGCCGAGAGGCTGGTGGGGGTGCCGCCGCCGATGTAGATGCTGCAGAGCATCAGCCCGGCCTTGTCAGCCTCGTCCCGGATGGCCTCGACCTCTCTGCACAGGCAGTCCACATAGGGCTGCACCAGCTTGCGGTCACGGTCGAGGTTGCAGCTGACGAAGCTGCAATAGCTGCACCGGGAGGGGCAGAACGGGATGCCGATATAGAGGCTGTAGGTCTTGGGCGCACTGCCTACTTTCAGGATAGGCTCCTGCAAGTCCGCGATGGCCTTGGCCATGCCGTATTTTTCGGGCGAGCAGTCGAAGCGCTTGAGGAAGAAATCGTCGATTTCCTCTTCCGTCCAGCCTGCGGCCCGCTTGTCGTGGACAAGGCGCACCGGGCGGACGCCGGTCATCTTGCCCCAGGGCGGGCGGATACCCGTCCAGCTGCGCAGCAGGTCATAGGTCAGGCTGGCCAGCGCAAATTCCGGCGTCTCGCCGCCCTCTTCCACGGGAATGGGCAGAGGTGCTTCGGCGTTCTGGCTCTTGCCGCCCTGCCGCACCATGGCCCAGAGCTTGTCAGGCCGCTTCTCGGCCCAGACGCAGTCTGCGCCGTCCTCGGGCGGGGTGAGGGTGAGCGGGGCCATTGGGTAGAACAGGCGGACGAGGTGCTCCACCTCGTAGCCCGAGCCGAGGCCCGTGATATAGATATTCATGTGAAATCCCGCCTTTTTATGCGTTTCTCAGCGCATTTTTGATATAGAAGTTGGTGGCGGCCTCCTGCCCGAAGGTGGAGAAATCGCCGTGGCCGGGCAGCACCTGCGCCTCGGCCGGGACGGGCAGGGCCGCGAACTTGCGCAGGCTCTCGTCCATCTTCCGGCTGTCGCCGCCCTCGAGGTCGGTGCGGCCGATGCTGCCCTGAAAGACGGTGTCGCCCACGAAGAGATAGTTTTCGCACAGCAGCACCACGCTGCCCTCAGTGTGACCGGGGGTGTGCCAGACAGTGAAGCTCAGCTCGTCGAGGGGGATGACCTCGCCCTCTTCGTAGCCGCTGTCCGAACCTTTGAGGGGCAGCAGCTGGGTCCCCCGACAGTCGGCGGGCTCACAGTAGAGCTTTGCGCCCCACTCGCGGCTCAGGACCCCCGCACTGCCCACATGGTCGTAGTGGCCGTGGGTGCAGAGGATAAGGCTCAGCTTGCCGCCGTGCTCCTTTAAGATCTTATCGTACTCCTGCACCTCGGCGGCGGGGTCGATGACCACCGCGTTGCCTGCGTCCGAGATGAGCAGGAAACTATTGGTGTAAAACGGCGCAGGGCCGACCAGATGAAATGCCTTCATGGTTTATTTTTCTCCTTTATGCCACTCGTCGGTGTCGATGACGATGGTGCAGGGGCCTTCGTTGACCAGCGACACCTGCATATCCGCGCCGAACTCGCCGTGCTGGACATCCTTGAGGCCCTGCTTGTTCATCTCAGCGAGGAACAGCTCGTAGGCGTCCACAGCCAGCGGCGGTCTTGCCGCCTTGATGAAGCTGGGGCGGAAGCCCTTCTTCGTGTCGCCGTAGAGGGTGAACTGACTCACCACCAGTGCAGAGTACCCGAGGTCCTTTGCGCTGAGGTTCAGCTTGTCGTTTTCGTCCTTGAAAATGCGCAGGCCCGCGCATTTTTCAGCCAGTTTCGGCACGATGTCGAGAGTATCGGTGTCCTTGACGCCCAGCAGAATGACGAGGCCAGGGCCGATGGGGCGCGGCTCGCCGCCGTTGACCCGGACGCTGGCCGAGGATACGGCCTGAATGACTGCACGCATATTAGCTCCTTGTTACCTTGAGCACATCCTTGACTTTGGACAGACGGGCCACGACCCGGTTGAGGTGCTCTGTATTGTTGATGCCGATGGTCAGGCTGATGACGGCACAGTTGTTCTCCACCTGACGGGCGTTCATGGCGTAGATGGGGACGCGGATGTCAGCCAGCGCGGCCAGCACATCGGACAGCAGCTCGTTGCGGTTGAGGGCGATGATCTCCAGACCGGCCTTGTAGCTGTCCTTGACGCTGTCGGCCCAGTAAGCCTTGACCCAGCGGGGGGCGTTGGAAGGGTCTTTCATGCTGGACACCGCGTTGGCGCAGCTCTGCTTGTGGATGGAGACGCCGAAGCCCCGGGTGATGAAGCCCACGATGGGGTCGCCGGGCAGGGGCGAGCAGCACTTTGCAAACTTGATGGGGGTGTTGTCGAAGCCCTCCACCACCACGCCGTCGGTGGCGTGGACGCGGCTCAAATCGACCTTCGGCAGATCCTCCACCGACTTGTTCTCAGCAGCCTCGGCGGCCTTGAGCTTCTGCCACTCCTCTTTGAGCTTGGGCAGGCAGTTGGCGATGGTCATGCCGCCGTAGCCGATGGCAGCGTAAATTTCCTCCGCGTTGTTCTGGCGCAGACGGCGGCTGCAGCTGCCCACGAACTCGTCCAGCTGGTCGTCGGGGATGAAGATCATCTCCCGGCGCAGCTCTTTGGCCAGCGCGTCGCGGCCCTGCTGGATGTTCTCTTCGCGGCGCATCTTCTTGAACCAGTTGCGTATCTTGCTCTTGGCCTCGCTGGTGCGCACGATCTTGAGCCAGTCGCGGCTGGGGCCTTTGTCCGCCGGTCCGAGGATGACTTCAATGATCTCGCCCGTCGCCACAACGTGGTCGATGGGGACGATGCGGTTGTTGACCTTACAGCCCACCATCCGGTTGCCGACGGCAGAGTGGATGGCGTAGGCAAAGTCGATGCAGTTTGCGCCCGCAGGCAGGTTGATGACGTCGCCCTTCGGGGTGAAGGCAAAGACCTCCTCCGGCAGCAGGTCGCTCTTCAAATCGTGGAGCAGGTTGCCAGAATCCTCGCTGACTCGCTGGTTTTCCAGCAGCTGGCTGACCCATGCCAGCCGCTCATCCAGTTTATCGTGGCCCTCGAGGCCCTCTTTATACTTCCAGTGGGCGGCAACGCCGTACTCGGCCTGCTCGTCCATGGTGCGGGTGCGTATCTGCACCTCAAAGGGGATGCCCTCGTGGCCGATGACGGTGGTGTGGAGGCTCTGGTAGCCGTTGGGCTTGGGGGTGGAGATATAGTCCTTGAAGCGGTTGGGCAGCGGGTGGTACATATCGTGGATGAGGCCCAGGGTGCTGTAGCACTCAGCCAGGGTGTCCAGGATGATGCGCACCGCGTAGATGTCGTAAATTTCATCAAAGGACTTGTTCTGCATGATGGTCTTGCGGTAGATGCCGTAGATGCTCTTGACTCTCCGCTTGATGGTCGCGCCCTCGATGCCGCTCTCCTCGAGGCGGCTCTTGATGACGCCCGACACGCTGGCCAGAAACTCGTCGCCCGCGCGCTCGCTGAGCATCTTGTTGATCTCCTCGTAGCCCACGGGGTCGAGGTAGTGGAGGCTGCGGTCTTCCAGCTCCTCCTTGACGTTCAGGATGCCCAGACGGTTGGCGATGGGAGCGTAGACCTCCATGGTCTCCCGGGCCTTGTCGCGGCGCTTCTGCTCCGGCCATGCGTCGCCGGTGCGCATATTGTGCAGGCGGTCACAGAGCTTGATGATCATGACGCGGACGTCACGGCTCATGGCCAGCAGCATCTTGCGCAGGTTCTCGGCCTGCAGCTCTTCGATATTGGAAAATTGGATCTTGGTCAGCTTGGTGACGCCGTCCACCAGCGCGGCCACCTCTTCGCCGAAAGCGGCGGTCAGGTCGGTCAGCGTGGTGGGGGTGTCCTCCACCACGTCGTGGAGCAGGGCGGCGGCGATGCTCTCGCTGTCCATGCCGAGGTCCAGCACGAGGCGGGCCACGGCCAGCGGGTGGCAGATATAGGGCTCACCGCTGCGGCGGCAGACCCCCTTGTGGGCGTCGTTGGCCAGGTTGTAAGCCTTTTCTATCATGGCCATATTGTAGGCTTTGCCGCTGGCTTTGATGGCCTCCACCAGCTTCTCCCAGGTCACGATCTCGGGCCGCACCTCCGAGGGAAGGGTCCCCTCAGGGGCGTTGGCCGGCAGGGCCGTTGCGGCCACGGTAGCCATCTCCGTCACCGGCACGGGCTGGTGGAGATGGGTCTTTGCAGAGTAGCTGTCCTCTTTCGCCGCAGCCGGTGCTGCGGGCGAGGGGAGGATAGGTTTCTTTCCCTCAGGCATCTTTATCGTTCCTCCAGACATTTCAGGATGGGCGCATCGGCAAGGTTCTTCTTTCCGGTGGCAGGCACGAGTTCCCAGAACTTTGCCCCGCCCCGGTCAGCCGCTGTGATGAGGCCGACCTGTTCCAGCGCGGCGACGGCCACCAGCGTCCGACCGGTGTTCTCCTCGCCGAGTTTTGCAAACAGGGGCTGCAGGTCTTCGGCGTGCCAGCGCCGCGCCTGCAGCTCCCGATAAACGGTGATGATATGACTGCGCTCCGGGGCGATGCTCTCCTTCTGCTCCGGCGTCAGGGGCGTACCCCGGCGCAGCGCCTGCACCAGCGCGGCCTGCTCTGCAGCTGTGTTGCCGAGGCCCGCCGGGTGCAGCTCGATGATGCGGCCCGACAGCTGTGCGCCCCGGGGCGAATCGTAGACCGAAAGGCTGATGGCTGCGTCCACGACGTCGCCCGTCGAGTAAGGCACCTGTTCCGGGTGCATCCCGAACCAGACGGCGTAGATGCTGGAATTGCCCTGCCGCAGACGCAGGCGGCAGTGCTTGCCCTCCGAGACGGCGTAGACGCCCTCCACGACAGCCATTTCCAGCACGAAGACCGGGCTGGGGTTGTCGGCGCCGTAGGGTGCCAGCTGGTCGAGGCGGCGGACGCTCTCCACCGTCAGACGGTCGAGGTGGACGGACAGATCGCATTCCAGCGGCAGGGTGCGCAGCACGGGACACTCCCGGGCCGCCCAGTCGTTGAGCCGCTGGCGGAGCGTCTGCAGATCCTCTTCCCGCACCGAGAGGCCCGCTGCCATGGCGTGGCCGCCGAAGCGGAGCAGGATGTCGGCGCAGGAGGCGATGCACTCGTGCAGGTTGAAGCCCTGCACGCTGCGGCCGCTTCCCTTGCCCTCGCCGTGCTCATCTACCGATACCACGATGACCGGGCGTCCGGTCTTTTCCACAAGGCGGGAGGCCACGATGCCGATGACGCCGGGGTGCCAGTCTTTGCCCCAGAGCAGGATGACCCGATCTTCGAGGCGTTCCGGCTCAGCGTCCAGCAGCTCCTGCGCAGCTTTGACGATTTCCATCTCCGTCTCCTGCCGCTGGATGTTGATGTCACTCAGCTTATGAGCCAATTCGACCGCCCGGTCTTCGTCTTCACAGAGCACCAGCTGCAAAGCGGTCACGGCGCTGTCCATCCGGCCCGCCGCATTAAGGCGGGGCGCGATGGCGTAGCTGATGTTCTCTGCCGTCACCGGCTTGCCTGCAAGGCCCACTTCTTCCAAAAGGGCGCAGAAGCCGGGTCTGTCCGTATTTTGCAGCTGGCGCAGACCTGCTTTGACGATGGTGCGGTTCTCCCCTGTCAGGGGCATGACGTCGGCCACGGTGCCAACAGCGGCGAGGTCGCCGCAGTATTCCAGCATCTCTTCCGGCGGGCAGCCATCCAGCGCGGCGCAGAGCTTGAAGGCCACGCCCGCGCCGCACAGGCCCTTGAAGGGGCTGTGGTCATCGGCACGGCGGGGGTCCACGATGGCCACTGCCTGGGGCAGGGTGTCGTGGGGCAGATGGTGGTCTGTGATGATGAGGTCGATGCCGAGGCTGGCCGCGAATGCGGCTTCCTCTACGGCAGAGATGCCGTTGTCCACCGTGACGATGAGGCGGCAGCCCTTATCGTAAATCGACTGGATCGCGTTCTTCGAGAGGCCGTAGCCGTCGCCCTCCCGGCTGGGCAGCATACACTTGACGGCGGCGCCCATCCCTTTCAGGTGCTGATAGAGCAGGGCCGTGGCGGTCACACCGTCCACGTCGTAGTCGCCGAAGACGACGATCGTCTCCCCTTCGTCGATGGCCCGCAGGATGCGCTCACAGGCTTTGTCCATGTCGGTCAGGAGCATGGGGTCGCTCAGCTCTTCTTCGCCCGCCAGAAGGGTCAGCGCCTCGGCGGGGTCGGTGATGCCCCGGGCAGCGAGGATGCCGGCCAGCAGGCCGGCTTCTTTCTGCTGGACCGCGAGGACAGAGCGGTACTTTTCCTCGCTCCACTCTTCGTCCATGTTCTGGTATTCCAGCTCTTCGGTGTTCTGCTGGGCGATGGCCGCTGTCAGCTCTTTCAGGGCGGCGCGGTCAACGGTCTTGGTGTTCCAGGCCCGGTAGGTCATCGCAATCCCTCCCCGGCCAGACCATCATTCGCCAGCATCCCCTGCAGCGCAGCGATCTCGCTGGAAATGTCCAGTGCCACGTCCGACAAAAGCTTATCGTAGAGGTTATCATAAGCCTGATTCAGGGTGTGCAGGATGCCCGCAATATCCCGGCGGATGGCCTCCGCGTTCTCGCCCTGCTGGCTCTGCACGTCGTTGTAGGTGTGCAGGAGCTTGAGGGTGGTGGGGATATAGTATTCCGCAAAGCGGCGGGCCTTGGGCAGGCTCTCGGGGTGGGCTTCCAGCCAGGCACAGATGGACTCGGTGGTCTTCTGCATATGCTGCAGCTCCTCCACAGCCCGCTCATCCTCCATGAGCTCCTGCTCCTTCTCGAGCACCTGCGCAAAGCGGCGGGTCGTCTCGAGGTTCAGGGGGACTTCTCCGGCCTGTTCCGGCGCTTTTTCCGGTTCGGGCTGGGGCTGATTTTCCTGTGCAGCGCGGTAGTCCTCTGCCGTCAGGTAGAGCTTGTCGTTTTTCTCGTCCAGCCAGGCACTGAGCCAGCCCTTGTGGATGAATTTCCGCAGCACCTTGAGCGCCTTGGTCTTCTTTTTATGCGTCAGGTCGGCCAGCATGGAGAGGGAGAGGCCCTTGTGCCAGTCGAAGCCCTCGGCGGTATCGGCGTAGAGCTCCAGGGTCTTGGCAGCCTTCATACGGGATGCGCCCGCTGCGGTCAGCCAGCCGAACACAGCGGTCACCGCGGCAGAGAACCACCCCGTCACCGCGATAGCACCCAGTGCGAGATCGCCGATGGCACTGAGGAACGTATCCGCGGTTTCGGCGGCTGCTGCTCCCAGCGCCAGCTCATCGCCCACCATCACGCCGCCGGACGTGAACGCCCCCGCCGTGCCAAAGCAGGCGATGGCCGTGATGCCGAAGATGACGGCGAAGGTGATGCCGGTCGCCAGCATGGCGACGCCTGCGCTGTGGCGCTTTTTCGCGCTGGTGCGGATATTCTCGATGGCCGTCGGTTCCGGCTTCTTCGCAAAGAAATTGCGCGCCCAGTCGGTCATCCCGCTGGCGCTGGCACTGCTTCTGGCCTCCTCGGCCCGCTTCTGGTACTCCTGTTTTCCGGCCTGAAAGGCCCGGCCTGCCTCCGAGATTCCATAACCGGCAGCGTTCACCGCGGCGCGGCCCACATCCCACACACGGTCGCCGATCTCCTCGCCCCGGCCCTCAAAGCCGTGGCGGAAGGAGTCGGACATGGTGTCGCCCAGCTCGCGGAGCTGGCGTTCCAGCTCCTGCTGCACCTTACGGCCTTCGCTGTCCTTCGCCGTGCGGTTAAAATCGTTTTCACGATCAGTCATTCAACTTCTCACCCTTCTGCCGGGCTGTACCGGCTGATGATGGCGCGGGCCACCCGCAGGCCATCGACGGCGGCACTCATGATGCCGCCCGCATATCCGGCACCCTCGCCGCAGGGATACAATCCTGCCAGCTGGGCGCATTCAAAATTTTCTTCCCGTTTCAGCCGCACCGGGCTGCTGGTACGGGTCTCGAGGCCGGTCAGAATGGCCTCGGGGGCGGTGTAACCCGCAATTTTCCGCTCGTAAGCCCGCAGACCGGCCCGCAGGGTGTCGGCCAGTTCGGTCGGCAGCAGTGCGCCGAGGTCCGCAGCGACGACGCCCCGGTCATAGGTGGGCTGGACGCGGCCAATGTTCAGCCGGCCCCTGCCCTCCAAAAAGCTCTGGATGTTCTCCGCCGGGGCAGCATACTCTCCGCCGGGACAGCCTGCCGCATAGGCCCGGGCTTCCAGCTCCCGCTGGAAGGCGATGGCCTTCCGGGGGTCGTTGCCGAAGTCTTCACCGCCCACGCTGACCACCACGGCCGCGTTGGCATTCCTGCCGCTGCGGGCGTGGTAGCTCATGCCGTTGGTCACGACGCGGCCCTTTTCGCTGGCCGAAGCCACCACCTGGCCGCCCGGACACATACAGAACGTATAAACGCACCGTTTTTCAACGTGCTGCGAAAGCTGATATTCGCCGCGCGGCAGGGCCGGATGGCCCGCCGCCTCGTGGTAGAGGCTCTTTTCGATTTCCGATTGGAGATGCTCTGCCCGGAAGCCGACGCTGAAGGGCTTGCACTCCAGCACGAGGCCGCTGTCCATCAGCATCCCGAAGGTGTCGCGGGCCGAGTGGCCCACCGCGAACACCAGCGCCTCACAGGGGAACGCACCGTCCGTGGTCTGGATGCCGACGAGCTGGCCGTCCCGCCGCTCGAAGCCGGTGAGGGCTGTGTTGAAGTGGACTTCACCGCCCAGCGACTCGATCTCTTTTCGGATCGAAGTGATGACGCCCCGCAGCAGGTCGGTGCCAACATGGGGCTTCTGCTGCCAGGCAATTTCCTTCGGCGCGCCGTGCTCGAGGAACACTTCGGTCACGAAGCCGCAGAGCTCGTCGCCGATGCGGGTGGTGAGCTTACCGTCCGAGAAGGTTCCGGCGCCGCCCTCGCCGAACTGGATGTTGGCGTTTTCGTCCAGCTCACCGGTGGTGGAGAAATGCTCCACGGCCTTGACGCGCTCGTCCAGCGCCGGGCCGCGTTCCAGCACGATGGGCCGGTAGCCCTGACGGGCCAGCAGCAGCGCCGCAAAGAGGCCCGCCGGGCCGAGGCCGCAGACCACAGGCCGGTGCGTCAGCGGCAGAGTGCCGTTCTGCACCGAGAGATCGGTCTTGCCCCGGACGGTGACGCTGCGGGAAGCACCCGCACAGGCGGCCTCTTCCCTCTCCTCTTTCAGGGTCACGGCCACGGTGTACACCAGCTTGGGCTGGCCGTGGCGGGCGTCCACCGAGAGCCGGGCGATGCCCAGATGGCTCACCTTTCCCCGGGGGATGCGGGCGAGGCGGAGGGCTTTTTCGTAGGCCTGCGGCTCCCCGGCGGAGAGGGGCAGGCGAATATCATGGATCAGGATCATATACTCAGTTACTTTCTATCTTGCACTGCACCACATAGCTGCCCAGCGCAAAAATTTTGTCGTTGGCCGGCACATAGAGGCGGCAGGCGATGTTCTGCTGGCCGATGGCGACATAGAAGTCGTCGGCGTCGATCTCAATGACCACCTGTTCCGGATTCAGTGCTTCCAGCGAACCGGCCGGGCCGCAGAGGGTGACGTTCATCAGCCGCTCCGTCTCCACGGTCAGGGTGTAGGTGGAGGGCAGGTTGATGACCTGCACACAGCTGGCGGGCAGGTTCATGGTCTTGGTTTCCAGACGGGAGCTGTCGAAGCTGACCGTGATGCTGGAGATGTTGTCCAGCAGACGGATACCGCTGGGCAGTTCGATGGGCATTTCGTACACCTTATCCAGTGCAAAGGTGGAAAGGTCGATGGTACCCACCGACAGGGTGGACAGACGGTCGATCTGGGACTCCGGGCCGGCCACATTGAGGGTCTTTTTGCTCAGGGAGTAGACCAGCACCGAGGGGTCAAAGTCGCGGGGCGCGTTGATAAAGCTGACTTCCACCGGCAGGGTGGCCAGCTTATACACCTGCAGCGTGACCTCGACGCTGTCCGTTTCCAGAGTAGTATACTCAAATTCCACCTCCCTGCCGCTGCGGGTGTAAAAACGCAGGCTGGTGTCCAGAGTGACGGGGCTGGTCAGCTCGCCGTTGTAGGTCACCTCGGCGGTGCAGGTCTCCACCTGGCTCAGCTCAGTGCTGGGTCCGGAGAGAGTCACCGTCTCCTTCGAGATGTCGGTGCCGTAGAGGATATAGCCGTCTGCTATCTTCAGGTAATTCGTCGTCACCTGGATGGGCAGAGTCTTTTCTTCCACCACATCGAACACCACGTCCACGGTGTTGTCGCCGTCGATGGAGACGGACACACCGGTGAGCAGGGTGCTCTGGCTCCGCACCTGAAGGCGCAGGCTCTTTTCGCCGCTGTCGCGGACGCTGGACCAGTCGGGGTAGACGACAAAGTCGTTGGCCGACAGGCTGCCGATGGTGTAGCCGTCGCCGGAAAGTTTCAGGTTGACCGTTTTTTCCTCTGTATTGACGATGCTCAGGCCCCGGGAAGTGTAGGCAGCCGAATCATAGGTAAAGTCCACCGGAACATTATAGATGGTGGTGGTGGTGCCGGGCTGCACGACGATGGTGACAGCCATCCACGCGATGACTGCACCCAGCAAAGAAAGCAGGAGCCGGATGCGGCGGTCGTTCAGCAGATTGCGCTTGGGGGGTACGGCAGGCTTGCCGTTGTTCTGCTCAGTGCTCATTGCTGCTCATCCTCCTCCTTGTTGTTCACCCAGTTCAGCAGGCGCTTGCCCCGGGCCTTCCAGCCCTCGGCAGCGCTCTTCTCGCTGGCGGTCTCCTTGGGTATCATCTCATCCACCAGCCGGGTGTAAAGGGTCTGACGGTCAAAGTGGCGCATGAGTACACCGTTTTTCGCCATCGAGATGATGCCCGTCTCCTCGCTGACCACGATGGCGATGGCGTCGGAGTTCTCGGCGATGCCGAGGCAGGCGCGGTGGCGGGTACCCATGTCCTTGCCCAGATCCAGGTTGTTGGAAAGGGGCAGCACACAGCCTGCGGCCTTGATGCGGCCATCCTCGATGATGGCTGCACCGTCGTGGAGGGGGGTACCCTCGTAGAAGATGGTACCCAGCACCTCGAGGTTGACTGCGCTGTTCACGGGCGTGCCGGTGCGGACGATCTCAGAAAGGTTGGTGTTCCGTTCCAGCACGATGAGCGCGCCGGTCTTGGTCTCCGAAAAGCGCTCTGCCGCGTCGCAGATGGCGATGATGGCGCTGCGCCACGCGCCCTTGAGGCTGGTGTCGTTGTAGCGGTTTTTATTGAAGAAGCGATAGGCCCACTGGTCGGTCTGGCCCATCCGCTCCAGCGCACGCCGTATCTCGGGCTGGAACAGCACCACCAGCGTCAGCAGACCGACTTGCAGCAGCGAGTTGAGCAGCCAGGTGACGGTACGCATATTCAGGATGTTCGCCACTAGATAGACCGCCATGACGATGAGCGCGCCCTTGGCCAGCTGGCCGGCGCGGGTGCGGTTGACGAAGCCCAGCAGCTGGTAGATGAGGAACGCGATGATGAGGATGTCCAGCAGGTCTACCAGCTTGAAGGTCTGGAAGTTTGCTACGATAGAGTTCAGAGTCATGGGTCACATTCTCCCGTTCACACTGCTTCGATGAGGGCGACGGCGTGGGCCGCGATGCCCAGCCCCTCGCCGGTAAAGCCCAGATGCTCCTCGGTGGTGGCTTTGACGCTCACGGCGTCCACCGGCATCCCGAAAGCCTCGGCCAGCTTTGCCCGCATGGCCGGGATGTGGGGGGCCAGCTTCGGGCGCTGGCAGAGGATGGTGGCGTCGATGTTCTCGATGCGCCAGCCGTGCTCGGTCATGATTTCTGCCACACGGCGGGCCAGCATGAGGCTGTCGGCCCCGGCGTACTCTTCCGCCGTATCGGGGAAGTGCTGGCCGATGTCGCCCAGCGCCGCTGCGCCCAGCACGGCGTCCATGACCGCGTGGGCCAGCACGTCGGCGTCCGAGTGGCCCAGCAGGCCCTTTTCATACGGCACTTCCACGCCGCCCAGGATGAGCTTGCGGCCCTCCACCAGACGGTGGACGTCGTAACCATGACCAATGCGCATTTTCTTTCCTCCGTTCTCGGTCCGGGGCAGGTCCTCCCGGGTGGTTATCTTGATGTTTGCGTAGTCGCCCTGTACCAGCTCCACCGGACGGCCCGTCAGCTCGAACAGGCTGCAGTCGTCGGTGACGAGGCGGGCGCTGGCCTCGTCCAGTTCATCCAGCGCCGCCAGATAGGCGGCCCGGTCGAAGCACTGGGGCGTCTGCACCGCATAAAGGGTGCTGCGGTCGGGGGTATCCTCCACCATGCAGCCGGCGGGCACCGTCTTGCCGCTGCCGCCCTTTGCCTGCTTGATGGTGTCCTTCACCGGCACAGCCGGGGCGGCGGCACCGCAGCGGGCAGCGGCCGCTATCGTGTCGGCAATAACGCTCTGGCTCACGAAGGGCCGGGCCGCGTCGTGGACGGCCACCAGTCTGCCGTGGGCAGCGGCCACGCCGCTGCGGGCGCTCTCGGCGCGGGTCGAGCCACCCTTCACCAGCCGCACCGGCTTTTTGCAGCGGGCAGCGGCCCGCTGGGCATTCTCACTGGACGCGCCGGTCACGATCACCAGCTCATCCACCTCCGGACACTCGTCAAAGGCCCGGACGCTCCGCTCCAAAACGGTCTCACCGCCCAGATCGAAGCTCAGTTTATCAAATCCCATCCGGGTGGAAGAACCCGCCGCCACCAGGACTGCCGTTACACGATGTTCCAATTTCTTACACCTGCCCCATTTTATTCCTGCCCTGCGCCGCACTGCACAGAGCATATTATTATTCATTGAATATTATAGCGTATCCACCCACAAACTGCAACTGCCCGCGCCCATCAAAAATGCCCCCGTGCAGCACTTTTGGCGCTGTACGGGGGCATAAATTTTCTATGAAATTTCTGCGTTATGCGAGGATGGGCTCGATGGCAGCTGCCAGAGCATCCTTCTGAGCCTGAGCCTCGGCCAGGTCCTTGCCCAGAGTGGTGAAGTAGGTCTTGATCTTCGGCTCAGTGCCGGAGGGACGGACGACCACGGTAGCGCCGTTGTCCAGAGAGTAGATAAGGACATTTGCGGCGGGCAGGCCGGTCTCTTCGGGCTTCTTGTAGTCGGTGACCTTGACCACCTTGTGGCCGGCCAGCTCGGTGAGG
>OHPL01000716.1_pt1 | contig 19590 bp, 22 predicted proteins | sample 1577711 | NCBI WGS metagenome assembly OHPL01 (sample SAMEA3879538, study PRJEB24766) | human gut metagenome | biome: human-associated habitat; feature: feces | place: USA | collected 1985/1987
TGCTTTGCAATGATAGGCTTTGCCAGGAGCTTGACCGTCAGTTCTTCGGCAGGCGACACCGTGACCAGCACGTCGCTCTTGTTCTCGCTGCCCGCCTGGGCGCTGGTATTCAGCTTCATAGGCGCCTCCCTTTTTAGATGCGGGCCACGCCGCTGTCGCGGGCGGCCCGGGCCACGGCGGCGGCCACCGTCCTGCCCACCCGGGGGTCGAAGGCGGCGGGGATGATGTAGTCGGCGTTCAGCTCTTCGTCCGAAATGAGGCCCGCCAGCGCCTCGGCCGCCGCGACCTTCATCGCCTCGTTGATGTCGCTGGCCCGCACGTCGAACGCGCCCCGGAAGATGCCCGGGAACGCCAGCACGTTGTTGATCTGGTTGGGGAAGTCGCTGCGGCCGGTGGACACCACGCGGGCACCGCCTGCCTTGGCGTCATCGGGGAAGATCTCGGGGGTGGGGTTGGCGCAGGCGAAGATGATGGGGTCCTTTGCCATGGTCTTCACCATCTTCGTGGTGACGGTACCGGGAGCGCTCACGCCGATGAACACGTCGGCGCCCACCAGCATGTCGGCCAGACTGCCGGCCTTCTTCTCCAGGTTGGTCACCTGGGCCATCTCCTCCTTGATCCAGTTGAGGTCCTCACGGCCTGCGTAGATAGCGCCCTTGCGGTCGCACATGGTGACGTTCCTGAATCCGGCGGAGAGCAGCAGCTCCACGATGGATACGGCAGCGGCGCCTGCGCCGGAGGTGACCACCTTCACGTCTTCTTTCTTCTTGCCAACCACCTTCAGGGCGTTGGTGAGGCCGGCCAGGGTGATCACGGCGGTGCCGTGCTGGTCGTCGTGGAAGATGGGAATGTCGCACTTCTCCTTCAGCCTGCGCTCGATCTCGAAGCAGCGGGGCGCGGCGATATCCTCCAGATTCACGCCGCCAAAGCTGCCGGAGATGTTATAGATGGTCTGCACGAACTCGTCCACGTCCTGGGTCTTGACGCACAGGGGGAAGGCGTCCACATCGGCAAAGGTCTTGAACAGCACGCACTTGCCCTCCATGACGGGCATACCGGCCTCGGGGCCGATGTCACCCAGACCCAGAACGGCGCTGCCGTCGGTGATAACGGCGCACAGGTTGTGACGGCGGGTCAGCTCATAACTCTTGTCGATATCCTTCTCGATCTCCAGGCAGGGCTGGGCCACGCCGGGGGGTGTAGGCCAGGGAAAGATCCTCCTTGCTTTCGACGGGGACAGTGGCAATCACTTCGATCTTGCCCTTCCACTCGCCGTGGAGTCGCAGGGATTCTTTTGCGTAATCCATAATTACTTCCTTCCTCTTAAATTTCAAATGGGAATCTATAAGGCAGATTTAGATTGTCTCGCAACTCGATCATTTCCTTCTGAATGGACTCACCCACTGGTACGCCTTTGTCTTTGCGGTCCTGCCATGCGAGGTGCTCTTTTTCGCCGGCAGTGTAGATTCGGTCTGCGCCGGGGGCCTTCTCAGATTCACGGAGCCCTCTGCAGATGCCGCCGGCAGTTTCCTTAAAGGTGTCCAAACCCATGAAGAACTCGGGGTTAATCACAAAGAAGAAGTGACCAAGATGATACATGCAGTTATTTCCATTCTCATCTTTGCCGTTTAGTGCTTTCATATAAGGACTGCCGGTCAGAGCTGCGGAGAGAATCTCGACGATGGTAGTGAAACCATAGCCCTTGAAACCGCCTGTCTCCTCACCGAGGCCGCCTAAGGGTAGGAGAGCACACTTGCCGCCTCTCATATCTTTGAGGATCTGGCCGGAATCGGTCATCGTGTTGCCGTCCTGTGTAACGACAAGGCCTGCGGGAGTGGGCTTGCCGCTGCGTTCATAAAATTCAATCTTGCCGTTTTGGATGGTAGAGGTAGCGCAGTCAAAGTTGAAGGGGAACGCTTCATCAGTGGGCATAGTAAAGGTCAAGGGATTGGTACCCATCATGGGCTCGACACCCCAGGTGGGAGCTACAGAAGGTCTGGCGTTGGTTCCTGTAATACCGATCATGCCGGCCTTTTCTGCCATGGTACTCCAATAGCCGGCAATGCCGTAGTGCGTGGAGTTACAGATGGCGCCGCCAGCCATGCCGTACTTCTTGGCTTTTTCAATCAGCATCTCCATCATCTTGTAGCTGGCAACCATGCCCATGCCGTCATGGGCATCCATAACCACGGTAGTGGGAGTCTCCTTGAGAATCTCAATCTCAGTCTTGGGCAACAGTGTTCCGTTGACGATGCGATCCAGGTAAATAGGTTTAAAGCGATTACAGCCGTGGCTCTCTATACCCCTGCGGTCAGACTCCAAGAGAACGTCGGCACAAATTGCAGCATCATCTTCAGGCACACCATAAGCCTTAAACACATCGATCATAAATGCGTTCATCATATCCCAGGATACATACGGTCTTGTTTCCATAAAAAATACCCCCATACTAGCGTTAAACTTGCTACTGATATAGTCACGTTTGCATTATTTATATATGTTGACAGTTTTTAAGAGCAATTATGTTTTTAATATAGCATTTTTCAACAAAATGTCATTAGGCGAGTTTGCTCTATTTTACGCAATATTTGCGGGGCGTTTTTGCTTTTTGCGCAATTTTTGCCAACTCACCTAGAGCCTATCTGAAAACAAAGTATTCTTGTACTATTTCAACAAAATCCAAGCTGTAAACGGTCTGATGTGGCCCAAACCGTGCGGGGATATCCGCCCAGGCCGCGCCGCTTCTGGCCAGCCAGAGCATTGCGTTGAGCATCATCCTGTCATCCTTTGGTGGCCTGCCGGTCTTAGCTCTCGGAATCAGATCTTTGATCCTGTCCCACTGAGTATCGGTCAGCTCATACCGTCTTGCTGCCATAAGATTACCCCTATGCGTTTTTCTTTTATTCTACTGCATTTTTGGATTTTGTGCAGTTTATATATGAGGTTTGAGTTTTCAGATAGGCCCTAAGTAAAATGATGAAATCATTTTACTTGAGAAATAGTATTAACACTGCTTGCGGCTACTATTATAAAGAACAAAACAGCCATCTTCAGCACAAAAGCAACGAAGACAGCTGTTTTCGGAGTGTCATCAGTTTCCGTAGAACTCCAGGAATCTCTTCAATTCCACACGTGTGGGGGAATACAGCAGACTTTCTGCAGGACCATACTCCAGTACTTCCCCTTTTTGAAAAAACATCGCTTCATCAGCGATTCGCCTTGCCTGCTGCAGGGAGTGGGTGACCAAAATCAAAATACAATTGGTCTGGTGCACATAGGACTGAATCAAAGTTTCCGCGGCAGCGGTGGTTTCCATATCCATGGCAGCCGTTGGTTCATCGAGAATCACCACATCGTATGTTCCCATCATCAATCTTGCCATCGCCATGCGTGCCGTCTCACCGCCGGAGAGACGATCCGCCCGTTTATGTTCCAGCTCTGTCAGAGACAGTGCTTTCGCGAGGGACTCCGCTTTCCGGATATCCCTGCCGCCCAGCAGGATGTTTTTTCTGACAGACATACGAAAGGCATAGGGCTTCTGGGGAAGATAGCCAATGCTTGGTTCCAAGCGGATTTTCCGGTCTGCCGGAAGGACATCGGCCAGAATCTTTGAAAATGTGGATTTTCCGCTTCCGTTTGCTCCGAGAATCGCATATATGTTTCCAGGCTGCAATTCCATTCCCGGAAAATCCAGCACTTTTTTCTGCCCATAGGTTTTGGAAAAGGCGGGAATGATCATTGGCTGAGCCTCCTTTGCAGCAGAGATATCACAACATTCACCAGCAGGGAAACCGCCAGCAGAATCATGCCCAGGGCAATGCCCAGAGAGAAATTTCCCTGATTGGTGTACTGCATAATGGCTGTGGTCATCACATTCGTTTTCCAGGCAATGGCGCCGCCCACCATGGACACTGCCCCGACCTCTGCAATAGATCTGGAAAACGCCAGCAGATAGGAAGAGATGATACAGTACTGGCACTCATTGCACAGCAGCAAAAACGTCCTTCCTCTTCCCAGCCCCAAACCCCTGGCTGTTTCCCGAATTGCCGGAGACACGCCCGCCACATAAGTCTCCATAGCCCCCACAACAATGGGGGTGATCAGCGCCACCTGGGCAAGAATCATGATTTTAACCGTGAACAGCAGCTTCATGTGCCGCAGAGGGCCGACCCCGGAGAAAAGCATGTAAAACAGTAGGCCGCATACCACAGGGGGCATCCCCATAAGCGTTCGGTTCAGGATAATCAGAAGCCCTCTCCCGGGGAATTTGCTATTGCCCAGACAGATTCCCAGCGGAACACCCAGCAGCAGTGCAAGCAAAGAGCTTTTGAGGCTCATTTGCGCTGTGACTTTCAAAATGTTCAGAAGTTCTGCATCGGAAGACAGGATAAGAGAAATCGCCTTTTGAAGGGCCGTTCCCACGGTGCAGCCTCCTTTCTTTTTGTAAAATCCCGTGGGGAAATTCCCCACGGGATATAGTTTACACAGATTTTTTCCAAAAAGCAAGTTTTTGGAAACGGTACATATAGCGTCAGCCGCAGAAAATGAACCCAGAGTTTCCTCAGCTTATAATGCCATCGTTGGCGACGAAAGTCAGGAAGGTTGCCTTATCGGTCAGGATGTAAGCATGCATCTGCTCTGCCATCACCAGACATGCGCCCATACCGGCGTTTGCAGAGGTGTACCACTGCGTGTAGGGAGCGAAGGACTCTGCCTCCTTCGTGATACCCAGAGTCTCAGGCCACAGGGACAACTCCTTGGTGTGGGTGCCGGAACCGTCGCCGCGGGAGATGAAGGGATACTCGCCCTGCGCAATGGCTGCAAACGCATCCAGAACGGAAGCTGCCTCCTTAACACCGGCAGGGTCCGCAGAAGGTCCGCACAGGACGAAATAGTTATACAGGAAGGAAATGCGCTCTGCTTCGAAGCCATCTACAGTGCGGGCGAAGCCCTCTTCAACAAAGGCTTCTTCCTGGCTCTTGGCATGGACCAGAATCAGGTCGGCATTGCCGAACTTGGCGGCAGAGATTGCCTTGCCGGTACCGGCAGACTGGACTTCCACAGTGTAGCCATAGGTGCTCTCGAAGATGGGCAGCAGATAGCCCAGCAAACCAGAGTCTTTCACAGAAGTGGTGGTGGAAAGTCGGATGACCTTTGTCTCTTCGGTAGCGGGCGCAATCTCACCTGTATAAACAGGGGCATCGTCCTTGACGTAGAACAGATACTCACCGTACTCTTGAAAGCCATAGTTTGCGGCCAGGTCCAACGTTTCCTGGGTCAGGAACCACTTGATGAGGGCATCCGCACCGGCGGTATTCACCGCAACGTCAGCGACAGGGTTGCCGTCAGCATCCACAAAAGGCGCCTCGGGATTTACGGCGATAACGGTGTAGGTGTTGAGCATCTTGTCGTCGGCTTCCTTCAGAATGCAGGTATCCACCACAAGACCGGCCTGGGTGGGAACCTCAGTGGCGGCTTCCGTCGGGGCAGCCGTTGTGGCGGGAGCCTCAGTGGGAGCCTGCGTCTGAGCAGGCTTGCTTGCGCCGCAGGCAAGAAGGCCAAACATCATGGCAAAAACCAGCAGCATGGACAGAATCTTTTTCATTGTCTTACCTCCTAAATATAAAAAAGACCAGCCAGTTTCCGCAACACCAAAAGCACAGCCGAAAGCTGCGCCCGATCATGGCGTCTGGAAAGAGGCTCGTCCACCGCTTTGCAAACTTTGGAAATCAGTCAATTTCACGAAAACCGACCAATCAGTTTCTGATACTATATCACATTTGAACAAATAATACAAGCCGCCCTTTTCAGAGACTGTGCGAAATGATACGAAATTATATGAAATGATTCAAAACAGCTCTTTCCCTATTCTCCATAGTATGATAAGATGAACCAGGAGGGGATCGCATGTTCAAAGAAGAAGTGTGGGCTTTGGAACCAGAGCGTATAGAAACCTTTTTCCTTCATCATAGGGAGGTTTATGTCACTGCGGATGGCTACCGGTTCCGTGATTGCCGGATTACCGTGACCGTTCTCCCACCCCGCAGGATCGCCGGTTTGGCACTGCCTCAGGCCAGAGTCATCTTTGAAGGTTCAGATGATTCCGCACTTCTGATTTACAGGCAGTTTCAATTACGATTTCTATCCGCAGGCGGATAAGAATTGGAGGTTTATCATATGAGCAAGAAAACAAGTCCTTCCATGGATTCCTGGCTGAAAGAGGCCAAGGCCCACGAAAGCGCCCCTAAGATTGGCATGTATCTGACCCATAACGGCATTGTCCGGGAAAGTGCCAAGGCAAAAGTACGCCAGGGTGCCGCCGATACCAGGCCCGTTGTGGGGATGCAGTTTTCCTACAATCAGGAAGCTGTGGATGCCATCATCGCAGAAACCTATCAGTTGGACGGCATTTTCTACATCAAGGTCTGGCTGAACGAAGGGGAACTGAGCGTTGGTGACGACATCATGTATGTGCTCATCGGCGGCGATATCCGCCCCCATGTGGTGGATGCTCTGCAATATCTGGTGGGCCGCATCAAAAACGAGTGTGTCACGGAAGTAGAGCTTTACTGATACGAGAAATCCGGAAAAATGTGCGGAATTTCATGTAACCGTTTTGATGTATGAAAAATCCCATTTCCTGCTCGAAAATGGGATTTCCTTTCATTTTGCACAGTCCGCACTGCCCTCGCTGTAGAGCATATCCAGGCCATGGGCCACCGGGTCGATGACCGCCAGAATATTCTCTGCCGATGCCTTTCGGCTGCCTGGCAGGGTAATAATCAGGGTGCGTGCCCGAATGCCCGCAACACTGCGGCTCAGGCAGCCTTTGGGTGTGATCTTCATGGATTCTGCCCGCATAGCCTCCGGGATACCGGGAGTCGGACGCTGGATTACCTCCATAGCGGCTTCCGGGGTAATATCCCGGGGTGAGAAGCCGGTGCCGCCGGTGGTGAGCACCAGGGCAATCTTCTTTTCATCTGCACACTTCAAAAGCTCCGATTGGATCCTCTCCGCCTCATCGGGAACGATGGCGGTATAGGTCACGTCGAACCCCTTCTCCGTCAGAATCTTCACCAGGTTGGGGCCGCTGGTGTCCTCCCGCTCGCCCCGATATCCCTTATCGCTGATGGTAATCACTGCTGCTGTATACGCCATGATTCGTCCTCCCGTTTGTAATCGCCGTGGATTCCGCCGGTTTTGGAAAGCAGGCGGATGTCCGTGATCGTCATATCCTTTTGCACCGCTTTGCACATATCGTACACTGTCAGAGCGGCGGTGCTGACAGCGGTAAGTGCCTCCATTTCCACGCCGGTTCTTCCGTCACAGGAAACGGTGGCCTTGATTTCTACGCTGGGTCTGTGCGCATCCAGAGAAAGCTCCAGGTTGATGCCATCCATCAAAATGGGGTGACACATGGGAATGATATCCGGTGTGCGCTTGGCACCCATGACCCCCGCAATCTGGGCAACGGTCAGCACATCTCCTTTTTTCATGCCGCCGCCCGGCCTGCCGCAACGGCCACGCGCTGAGAAATGGGCTTTTCCCCCACATCTACCATTTTGGCCCGTCCCTGGTCATTAAAATGGGTAAAGTCTGCCATACTCAACCTCCGATTTGATTCATATTCCGACCGGCGCCCGATTTGTGCGCCACATCCAGATCCCCATGCCATTGGGGTTTTCCCAAAATCGCTGCTTCCAGCTGTGCTTTCATGCCATCGAAATCCAGCCCTTTCAGGGGATACTCCGCATTGGAATGCAGACAGGGCTTCACTTTTCCGTCTGCAGTCAGTCGGATGCGGTTGCACTCCCCGCAAAAATGGGCGCTCACCGGGCTGATAAGGCCAATATTGCCCAGTGCGCCAGGCAGGTGGAAGAGTTTGGCAACACCGCCATCTTTGGCAGTCGGTACCGCTTCCGGCAGAACCTCCAAAACCCTCGTAAATGGAATATACGCTTCCGGGCCAAAGCCGGAGCTGTCGCACATGGGCATCATTTCAATAAAACGCACATCCACAGGATACTTCCGGGTAAGCTCCGCCAGCGGAAGGATCTCATCCTCGTTAAATCCGCCAATGAGCACGGCATTGAGTTTGATCTTCTGAAAGTCGGCATCCAAGGCCGCATGAAACCCCTTCCAGAAGTCATCCAGACTGCCGCTGCGGGTAATGTGGGCATACTTCTGAGGGTCCAGGGTATCCAGGCTCAGGTTTAACCGGCTGACCCCCGCCTCCTTGAGGGGCCTTGCCAACTCCGGGAGCAGGATGCCATTTGTTGTCAGGCAGACCTCCCGAATTCCGGGAACTCTGGATGCTCTGCGGCAGATAGACACGATATTCTTTTTAACAAGTGGTTCTCCACCTGTAATGCGCAACTTGGTAATGCCCAGAGCCGCGGCTGCTTCCACGGCCTGAATAAGCTCATCTTCCGTGAGCATGTCGGCATGCTCTTTCTTGCAGACACCATCCTCCGGCATACAGTACCGGCAGCGAAGATTGCACAATTCCGTCACAGAAACGCGCAAATAGGTGATGCTGCGTCCAAATGTATCAATCATAGTTTCCCTCGTATCTTTTGAAATGCGGCGATGCCCGCTTTTCTTCCGTCGGCTGTCACGCCCTCTGCCGTGGGGTACACCGTGTTGCAGTTGCCGCATATCTGAAGCCAGGACGGCATTCCCAATTCCGCCAGCAGCCCACGCTCCGGGACAAGTCCCGCGGCAATCAGAAGCGTTCTGCAGGCTATCTTCTCTCCGCCGGACAGGCAGCAGCCTGTGAGTGCGGGAGAGCCCTCAACGGCGTCAATGGTCTGGCTGCAAATAAGGCGGATGGAATTATCTTTCAGGCAGCGCCGGTTTCTCGCCAAGCCGCCGCAGGTTTCCTTCTGCTCCACCGCAGTAACAGAAATCCCCATTGCCGCAATCTGGGATGCCATGATAAGGCCAATGTCACCACTGCCCAAAATGACCACCGGACCTTGGGGAACAAAGCCATGAAGGTTCATCATCTCCTGCATCTGGCCGGCTGTATAGACACCCTTTGGACGGGTACCCGCAATCGGCAGCGCCCCCAGCGGAATCTCCCGGCTGCCCGTTGCCAGAATCAGCTGAGAAAACGAGATCTGCCGGTCACCGGACAGATGCGCCGTTTTATTGGGTTCTACCGAAAGCACCGTTGTCCCAAAAAACAGAGTAACCGTTTCCGGGAAATTCTGCACAAGCGCAGCGGCGTATTCCCCTCCGGTAAGTCCGGCGCCAAAACCGGGATGGCTGCATTGCAGGAGAATGCCGCCCAGCTTTTGCTTTCTCTCCACCAGCGCAATGCTTTTGCATCCGGCATCCGCTGCGGCTCTGGCTGCGGCAATTCCCGCTGCGCCACCGCCGATAATCAGGATATCAAAGTGCCCCATGCCTGACCTCCCGGAGTATCTGCTCGATGGCAAAGCTGCATCGGCTGCCCTGGCAGACACCCATACCGCTTCCCACTCTCCGCTTGACCCCATCCACCGTGGAAGCTCCCCTTCGGATTGCTTCCAGAATCTCTCCGCGGCTGATGCCTTCGCACAGGCAAATGATTTCGGGGTCATTTGTTTTGGCAATGGCCTGCCTGTGGGGCGTGAAGCGTGGATTCGGGTGTGCATCCAGAAACGCCGCCGTTTTCTCCGCAAGGTACCTGCCCAGTTCGTTGGCACAGGTCAGCCCCGGGGTTTTGATTCCGATCAGACTGAAAAATCCGGGAGCCGGGTACGCAATGGAGAAATCGTGAATGCTCTGGCCGTCATCCCGCTGAGGATTTGGCCGTGCGGCGGCGAATGAGCGGATTACCTGCTGCATATTCAGATTCGGAAACAGCGATACCGCACTTGTCTTCAACTCCGATATTCCCTCTTTTGTTGTGGCAAAGGGTTCTCCAACGGGCTTGCGTACCCCGCTGAGCAGCAGATTCCCTTCCACACACGGGATAGCGGTGATGCCTCTTCCGCAGGACTGTGTCTGCTGAAAGATGACCCGCTTCGGCTTCCGCGCCTGTTTGTCCAGGACCAGGTATTCCGCTCCATCTATCAGAAGATGCGTGTCGGAGGGAAAGCACAGCTCCTGTATCCGATCCGCGGAAAGTCCTGCACAGTTGATGACAGCCCTGCAGCGCAGTTCGCTGCGATCTGTTTCCACCAGATAGCCAAACTTGGTTTTCCGGATTCCCACCACAGTGGTTCCCAGCATGGGTTCCATCCCATTGGCAGCAGCGTTTTCAAAGGCGGCAATGCCCAATTGCCAGGGGTTCACCGTTCCGGTGGTCGGGGCATAGAGCGCGCCTGCCACACCCGGTGCCAGCATAGGCTCCATTGCCTCTGCCTCTTCCCCGGTCAGAATCTCCAGACCCGGCACGCCATTGCGGATACCCTGCTCCCATTTTCTCCGGAGCTGGGCCAGGCTCTCCTTGTCATAGGTCACCAGCAAGGAGCCGCAGCGGGAAAAGGGGACTTCCAGCTCACGGCACAAATCATCAAAAGAGGCATTTCCACGAACCGTCAATTCCGCCTTCCGGGAACCGGTTTTGTTGTCATACCCCGCATAGACGATGGCAGAGTTTGCCCGGGTAATGCCTGTACAGAGATCCAATTCCTTTTCAATCAGCACGACAGACAAATTCCAGCGCATCAGATTCCGGGCCGCAAAGCAGCCCAGAATCCCTCCCCCAATCACCGCAGCATCTACGCTTTTCATAGGGGGATAATCTGTCCGGGGTTATCCACGGTATAGCCGCCGAGGGACAGGATTTTTTCCCGGAACGCATCGCTCTTCAGGATGCGCAAAAGCGCCTGAACCATAGGGGTATCCCAAGCATGGTCAGGGACAATGAGGTCATACTCCTCAATACAGATGGGGATAAAGTCCAGATCATAGAGCTTTGCCGCGGAGTAGATGCCCATACCGACATCAGCACTGCCGCTGGCGATCTGGGCAGCAACAGAAGTGTGGGTCAGTTCTTCCCGATCGTAGCCGTAGACAGAAGCAGTATCCACATTCTCCCGCATACACAAATAGTCCGCAAGGATCCGGGTGCCGGATCCCTTCTGGCGATTTACATAGCGCACGCCATCCTTTGCAATATCCGCGAATTTTCGGATCTGGAGGGGATTGCCCTTTGCCACCATCAATCCCTGCTGACGACCGACACAGGAAACCAGCTTCACACCGCCTTTGGGGAAATACTTGCGAATAAATGCCTTGTTATAGCTGCCGTCAGCCGTATCCAGCAGGTGGCAGCCAGCCATGTGCGCCTCACCACGGCGGATTGCCATGATACCGCCCATGGAACCCACATGGGAGGAGCTGATGTACAAGGCAGAGTCCTCCAAATGGAGCATATCTGCCAGCTCGTCCAGCAGCGGATCATGGCTGCCGATAACCACCAGCGTATTGTGCAGCTTTTCTAAGGGGCTCAGCAGGCGGACACTCACTTCCTCTCCCGCCTCGTAGCCCTCCAGTCCCTGGGGGACTTCCAGAATGCCATCGGCCTTCATAAAAGAAGAAACCACGCCGCTGCCCCGGCTCAGGGGGCTGGCCATCATCCTGCCGCCTACGCAGCCCATGCGAACACGGACAAACTCCTGATATTTCAGACCGCTGACAACAGGCCGGGTAAGGGTTGCGTTCACATATGTGTCAGTGGCTGCCGGTGCTTTCAGCCAGTGGTCAATCAGGGGCTTCAGCAGCTGCTCAATGACGATGATGCCGGACACCGGATAACCGGGCACGCCAAGAATGACCTTCTCTCCCCGGCAGCCCAGAATGGCAGGCTTGCCGGGCTTGATGGCGATGCCATGGTACAGCACCTCACCCAGTTCCCGGATGACCCGAGCCGAGAAATCCTCCCGTCCGGCAGAAGAACCGGCATTGAGAATTACCATATCGCACTCATCTGCCGCTTTGGCAACCATTTCTTTGATCTGGTCAAATTGATCCGGAACAATGGGATAGACCACCGCCTCTGCGCCCCAGGAACGCACCATTGCGGAAAAAATGGAGCCATTGAATTCCAGAATATCCCCGGGCTTCGGGTCTGTACAGGGCGGGATAATCTCGTCCCCTGTGGGGATGATGCCCACCACAGGTTTGCGAATCACTTCAATTTCCAGCACACCGCCGGCAATCATCGCACCAATGGCAGCCGGGGAAACGGTCATATGGCTGGGCAAAATCATTTCCCCGGCGCATACATCCTCGCCGATCTGGCGGATATGCTGCCACGGGGCTGCGGCTGCGTGAATGGTGATGGAACCATCTCCATTCTTCACAATGTCCTCCACCATGATGACTGCATCTTTGTCCTCCGGAATCGGGTCGCCGGTGTCCAGCACAAGAAACTGGTCCGGCTTTAGCGTAACAGGGGTCGTTTCCGTCGCGCCGAAGGTTTCTTTTGCGGAAACCGCCACACCATCCATGGCGCTGGCGGCATAGTGCGGGGCGCAGATGTGGGCATAGACTGCCTTTGCCGTCACCCTGCCGCAGCTTTCAAAGACAGGAATGGTTTCTGTCTTTGACCCAAAACCGCCGCTTACCAGCCGCTCCAGATATTCCTTCCGTGCCTGCGCAAGCGGCACATTGGTCAAATATTCAAATCCCATAAAATTACACTCCTGAAGTAATCGTTACCTGAATTTCCGCTCCCTGGGGTAAGCCTTCACAATCCCGACTGATGCAGAAATAGCCGTCGGTCCCTGCCAGAGTGGTGATAAGGCCGGATTTTCCCCGAATGGGTTGGGCATAAAGCGCGCCGCCTGTTCCTGTCAGCCGGCAGCAGTGATACTGGGCTCTGCCATGGTTGGCACTGATGCTCTGCGTAACCCTGGCAGTAACGGTATAGGCAGTCATGTCCCGATCCATCAGCCGTCCCAGCAGGGGCTGCACAAAAAGTTTTGTGATAAAGTAGGCAGCCACCGGATGCCCGGGCAGACCCACAATGGGCTTTTTCCCGGCTTTTCCCAGAATGGTTGGTTTTCCGGGCTTAATGGCAATGCCGTGAAGCAGAAGCCGGCCTGCGGATTCAATGATGCGGCAGGCGGCATCCTTCACTCCGACACTGCTGCCTCCGGACAGCAGCACGGCATCACATTCCGCAATGGCCTGATTGACCTTTTGAGAAAGCAGCGCCTCATCATCCACCACAATCCCATAGTTGACAACATGGCACCCAAATGTGGAGAGCATTGCCTCCAGCATGGGACTGTTCACGTCCCGCACCTGTCCGGGGCCGGGCTGCGCCTCCGGAGGAACCAGCTCGTCACCGGTAGAAATGACGCCCACGATCACTTTTTTCACCACCGGCACCTGCACCCGGCCAATGGCAGCCAGCGCACCAATGTCGGCAGAAGACAGGGAGCGGCCTTTGCGCAGAATCACCTTTCCGGGATACACATCATCCCCCCGGAAGATCATATTCATGCCGGGAGCGGCAGGTTTGGCAACACCGATGGTGCCGTCGCCGTAGTCCTCCGTGTATTCCACCATCACCACACCGTCAGCACCCCTGGGCACTGCGCCGCCGGTGGGAACGGCTGCACATTCCCCGGGATTCAGGGTAAAATCCGCCCCTTCCCCCATAAGAACCGTAGCCTGCACCGGCAGGATCGCCGGAATGGCATCACTGCAGCCGAAGGTGTCACTGGCGCGAACCGCAAAGCCATCCACTGTGGAGCGGTCAAAATCCGGCACATATTCCCGCGCCGCAATATCCTCCGCCAGAACTCTGCCCACAGCCTCAGACAGAGCTACAAATTCTGTCTGTTCAAGCGGGGAAAACTCCGATTCTATCAGCGCAAGAACTTCTTCCGGCGTTTTTACATACAGCATACTAGACCTCCATAATGATCTTACCCAGGTCCCGGTAGTCATTGCCGGAGAAGCGGGTCACCTCCCTGCGGAACACAGGAGAGGACAGGATTGCAAGCATTTTGACTACAGCCGGATTTTCCAGCGATTCCTTCTGCAAAACAAGATCGAACCGTTCCTCCAGCAGTGGGATGAAGTCAAGCCCCTCCAGCTGATGCGTTATCCGCTCCGTGCCAATGGCAAGATCCGCATCCCCTGCGGCAATGGCAGATGCCATCGTAAGGTGAGAGCTCATAATCTTGTCGTAGCCCTTTAGCTGTCCGGAGGGGATTTCCAGTTTTTTTAGCTGGGTATCCAGCAGGATCCTGGATGAGGAACCAACCCGGCGGTTGAGGATGGAGATGTCAGCCCGGCGCAGATCCTCCCACCCAGTTATGTGCTTGGGATTGCTTTTGCGAACATAAAAGCCCTGGGTGCGGTAGGACAGGTTCACCAGCACTGCGGACACCCCGGGCATCAGGCTTCGCACAAAGGAGGCATTCCACGCTTTTCCATCATACAGATGGCAGGCCGCAGCGTCCACCTTTCCCTGATACAGTGCCAGCAGACCTTCAAAGCTAGACAGATATGTACGACCGGCGTTGATATCCTCCTGATGAAGATAATTTGCCAAAATGTCCAGAACAACATCCTGCCCGGAGATGATTATCTCCGGCGCCTTTTCCTCAGCAGGTGTCAGCAGCGTGGAGTGGGTATCGACGCGCTGCACCGGGGCAGTGGAATGCTCATGCCGGGAGCGGGCAATATAGGCATCCACATCCTCCTGCGTAAAACGAACCTTTCGCCCGATTTTATAGGAATGGATTTCTCCCTTGCGAATCAGATCGTAAATGGTGGACTTGCTGACATGGAGAATGTCTGCAACCTCCTGGGTAGACAGAGACTGATTCTGCGCCATACTGCCGCCTCCTTGCAATCGTTTTCTATTGATTATACTTCATCTTTCCAAATTGCACAAGTGCTTGGTGTAATATTTCAAGTATTTTGTGCGATTTCATGCCATTTTGTACGTCATCTCGTCGAAGTGCTAAAATCTATTCGCATAAAATGATACGGTTTCATGCAGTTTCACACAAAAATGCACATCCGCTCTTGATACCCCTGTTATTTCCACTATAATAAACATATACAAATTGTAAGCTCAATTTCAAATTTTTATGGAGGTATTGCATATGGCTGGCGCATACTACGAAAAAATTGCCCGCATCAATCTGACCACCGGCCAGATCAAAGTAGAACCGCTGGATCTGGAACTTGCCCACAAGTTCATTGGCGGCCGTGGCCTTGGCACCAAGCTGCTCTATGACGAGGGCATTGCCACCGTCGACCCCCTGTCCCCGGAAAACAAGCTGATCTACATCACCGGTCCTATGACTGGCGCTGCCGCCCCTTCCACAGGCCGCTACATGGTCTGCACAAAGTCCCCCCTTACCGGCATGATTGCCTGCTCCAACTCCGGCGGTATCTGGGGTGCCAAGCTGAAGTACGCCGGTTGGGATGCCATCATTGTGGAAGGGGAAGCTCCCGACTGGACCTACATCAACATTGACGACGATAAGATTGAGCTGCTGGATGCCCGGGAATATGTAGGTGTCATGAGCGAAGCCATTGACGAGCAGCTCAAGGCAAAGCACGGTGCTGACGTTTCCGTTCTGAACATCGGCCACGCCGGTGAGAAGAAGGTGCTGCTTGCCGCCATTATGAACGATAAGGACCGTGCCGCCGGTCGTTCCGGTGTCGGTGCTGTCATGGGCAGCAAGAAGCTGAAAGCCATCGTGGTCAAGGCAACCCGCAAAAAACTGGACAACATTGCAGACCTGGATGCCCTGAAGGTGGCAGCCAAAAACGCTATGGATGTTCTGAAGGCCAACCCCGTTACCGGTTCCGGCCTGCGGCAGCTGGGTACCGCTGTTCTCGTGAACATTGTCAACAACATCGGTGCTTTCCCCACCAAGAACTGGCAGGAAAGCTATTACGACAAGGGTGACGATATCTCCGGCGAAACTCTGGCTGAGAAATACCTGGTCAAGCCCGGTGCCTGCCATCGCTGCCCCATCGCCTGCGGCCGCGTGGTCAATGTCAATGGCAAGGTCGTCGGCGGTCCTGAATACGAGCCCCTGTGGGCCTATGGCGGCAACTGCGGCAACAATGATCTGAACGTCATCGATGAGTGCAATATGCTCTGCAATGAATATGGTCTGGATGCTATTTCCGTCCCCTGCACCATCGCCGCTGCCATGGAGCTGTACCAGAGAGGCTACATCAAGGAGGAAGAGTGCGCCGGTGTACCTCTGGAATGGGGTTCCACCAGGGCATTGGTGGAGTGGACCAAGCGTATGGGCAATCCTGAAACCGAGCTTGACTGGCTGATGAGCTCCGGCTCCGCCCGCCTGTGTGAACACTATGGCCATCCCGAATACTCCATGAGCGTTAAGAAGCAGGAGATGCCCGCTTACGACGCCCGTGCCATTCAGGGCATCGGCATTACCTACGCCACCTCTAACCGTGGCGGCTGCCATGTCCGTGGCTACATGATCTCTCCCGAAGTTCTGGGTCTGCCCCAGCAGCTGGATCGTACCGTTACCAACGAAAAGGCAGCTTGGGCCAAGACCTTCCAGGATCTGACCGCTGTCATCGACTCCATGGGTCACTGTCTGTTTACCTCCTTCGCCATGGGCGCCAAGGAGTACACCGACCTGCTGAACGCCGCCACCGGCACCAACTGGACCATCGAACAGGTTCTGGAGATTGGCGACCGTATCTACAACATCGAGAGAATGTTCAACAAGGCTGCCGGTATGAAGCCTGAGGACGATCGTCTGCCCAAGCGGCTGCTGGAAGAGCCCGTTGTAAATGGCCCCTCCACCGGTATGACCTCCAAGCTGCCTCTGACTCTGCCCGAATACTACGAAGCTCGTGGCTGGGTCAACGCATTCCCCACCGATGAAACCCTGAAGAAACTGGGTCTGGACGAGTGTGTTGGCAAGTGATACAATATAATTAATGGGGGAGGGGGCAAGTCCCCTCCCCGATTTCTTTTGCAAAGGAGAATTTCCATGATTGAAGTTCGCGTTTTTGCAACCTTGCGCCAAGGCAGGGATAAAGTCACGCTGCTATCGCCGGAGGGTATCGCCTGTGCTGGGGATATCCTTGACCGGATGAACATTCCCCAAGAAGAAGTGTCTATTCTGCTCATCAACGGTTTTCATCACAAGCCGGAATCGGAAGTGAAGGACGGGGACATCGTGGCCCTGTTTCCCCCGGTGGGAGGCGGCTGAACGATGGATCCCAGATATGCGCGCAATGTCCCCGCCCTGAGCGAAGCGGAATGCGAGTTGCTTCGGCGCAAACGTGTTCTGGTGGTTGGCTGCGGCGGTCTGGGCGGGCATCTCATCGATATGCTTGCCCGCATTGGCATAGGCTCTGTGCGGGTGGTGGACGGTGATGTATTTGAGCCCTCCAATCTGAACCGTCAGCTGTTGTCCGAAGTTTCCTTGCTGGGCGTTGGGAAAGCACAGACCGCCGCGGAAAGAGTCCGGCGTGTGAATCCCGATGTTGCGGTTCATGCCGTGGGGGAATTTCTTACGGAAGAAAACGCAGCCGCCCTTCTTACAGGCTGTGATGCGGTTCTGGACGGTCTGGACAATATCCAGTCACGGCAAATCCTTGCGAATGCCTGTGAACGTGCTGGAATTCCCCTGATCTACGGTGCCGTCAACGGCTGGGTCGCCCAGGCCGCAATCTCCTGCCCCGGCGATCATTTGATAGACTTACTGTACCCCGACGGGGCTGCACTCAAAAATAAGAGCGTTCTGAGCTTCACTCCCGCCCTGTGTGCCTCTATGCAGGTTTCCCTGTGCGTAAAGTTTCTCACCGACCGCCCCGTCAGAACCGGAACACTGTATTTTTTTGACTTACTGAATCAGGAATTCGAGGTCATCCCCATGACATAAGCGCCAGACAGAACACTGCTTCCAGGATTCTATGGTTGGTTGCAGCGTTCGTCTAACACTTCTGCATACGGATATCTCTGTAACGTACTGATTGGAAAATAGAACGACGTTATGAAACCCACCTCTCCCTTTTCTCCCTCGCTGCGGCTATGGAAACCGTGGAAAACCGCAACCTGCGCGCACCCTTTTTTCCTCTCCGGCTTTCTCCCGATACAGAGAAAAGTGTCCATTAAACTTAAAGTTTTCCGCAGGGTCGCTACACGCTATGATAAGCTTGCTGTGTCCTTTCTTGCTTTTGTCCATCTTTCTTCCATTTGGATTTTGTTGAAATAGTACAAGAATACTATGTTTTCAGATAGGCTCTAATTACATCTTCCAAATCCAGCAGCTTTGCAGTATAATCTTTCTTGAGCATAGAGATTCTTCCTTTTCGTGATTGGTGGTACTTTTATGATAAAGGATTTTATCTCTATGCTCAACCTTTTTATCATACTTGTCTAACAAATGGGGTGCAGTTCAAAGACGGGGGGGAGTGTTTTTGCTACCTTTACCTATTTATATCTGCGTTGGCGATATATCAAGGGAGTTACGCCCTCGAAACGTTTGAACAGGGCGATAAAATTGCTGCTGTCTATATAACCTACCTCGTAAGCGATTTGCCCCACGCTTTTGTTACTGTTCTGGAGCATCTCCTTAGCAACTTCAACCTTCTGTCTGGCTAAATAACTCGAAAAACTTTCTCCAACCTCCCGTTGGAACAGCCGGGAAAAATAACTTGGGCTTAGATGACAGAGGCTTGCCATTTCTTTCATTGTAATAGAATCTTTAACATGACTACCGATATAAGATATAGCAGGATACACTCCGCTGCTATATGAAACAGCAACTGTTTGGGGAGCTACTGCAGACTTTAGTTGCTGCATTTCTGTAATCTCTCCATCAACATTTCCCTGTTTTGTTGTGTCCATGTTCAATAACCATTCATAGGTTTCCGTTTCATTCTGGCTTTTCACTGCCCGGACTACTATATAATTCACAATAGAATTAATTAATTCTGCAATCTCAGCAATACTCTTGTATTCCATTTCTGGAAGACGATTATACATTTCCAAAAGGTCTTTTCGGGCGGTTTCACTTTCTGGCTGGAAAGAACTGATTTCACTCACAAGGTGCTCCACCTTGCCCCCTGTATCATTGTTAGGAATACGGACCTGACCAAACATGACAGCGCCCAAGTATTTGTCGCCCACTATTACTGGAACTGCTGCATCGACAATCCCGCAGTGACACAGATAGATATATGGTCGCTCTAGGCGAACAGCCTCCAGCCCGGCCAGCGCATCACATTTGTAGCACCTCTTACGCGAGATAGGGTTCTCTCGAATAATACTACAGAACTCTGTGCGGCAACTGTGTTTTGTAATGGGAATTCCCTTGAAATCAACTGTAATAATAGCTGTTCCTGTTAACAAAGCAAGTTGGTCTTGAACAGCTTCCCAAAGAGGGATATCTAATAAAGATTTAAGGTCAAATTGTCTTCTGGCCAAAATTACACACCTCCCACTTTAATACCAGCAATCAAAACCATAATAATTAAAAAACAGAGTCGCAATACATCAGGGGCAAAATCAGCGCATTGCACATATTTGCCCTATAACTTTTGGGTGTATCGCCAGATATTTTAGGCAGAGCTATCAAACATGTACTCATTTCTCAGCATACTCTTCTTTAAATGGTCTTTTCC
>OHPL01000733.1_pt1 | contig 19325 bp, 9 predicted proteins | sample 1577711 | NCBI WGS metagenome assembly OHPL01 (sample SAMEA3879538, study PRJEB24766) | human gut metagenome | biome: human-associated habitat; feature: feces | place: USA | collected 1985/1987
AGCTTTATCCAATGCTTCGACATCATCATTCAGTCCAGTCCATGTAACACCTTGAATCGGTACGATACAGATGGTGTTTTCATCACACATTTTCAAAGCTTCTTCGGGGTCAAGAGTGGTTTTTTCAAGCGTCAAAGGCACTTCACGCATTTCAATCTGCCACAACTGTGCAAACTTTTCCCAAACAACCTGGAAACCTGTAGAAATAACAAAGTTTGGTTTATCAAATGGTTTGCCCTGTGCTTGTCTTTTCTTACGCCAACGCAACCAGGCAGCTACACCACCCAACATACATGCTTCTGAAGAACCGATAGCCAAAGCACCTGTTTTCCAGGTATCTTTTTCAGGAGAGTTCCACAAGTTGGCAACGATGTTGATACATTTACCGTTCATCACAGCGATACGCGGATATTCTGTTTCATCAATGTAGTTGATGTTGATGGCCTCATTCATCAGCTTGGTTGCATATTCGTCCATATAAGTGGTAACGAAAGTAGCCAGATTCAAACGGGGCTGAGTTTGAGCAAATGTTTCATCTTTCACCATTTGATAGGCGACTTCAGGAGTAGTAGGTCCATCAGGTATTTTCTCTACCGGAGAGGGTTGTAACATTCTGTCTGAACCAAATACATCGGTTTTTGCATCACCTTTTCTGAAATTTAAATCTTCCATACTAATTTGTTTTTTTAAAGGTTTAGGGCGATGGGGATTTTCCCCGTCGAATTTCCCACAACAACAGCAGATAGGTTTGAAAGTTTCCCGGTTTTACATTATTTGGCGTTTATTAAGGAGGAGGACGCCCTTATTGAAGCGGAGCTTTTGTGATTTAGCGGAAAAGCTTATGATCGTACTAGTTTTGAACTAATTTCGAGCTTGTGCAGATTTATTTTTGATGCCTAATGGGTTTATGGCTAATGATACATAATTTTATTCGTCTGACAGCTGTTATTCTTTCGTCTGACAACTGTCAGACGAAAAAGAAACAACTGCCAGACGAAAGTTCAACAACTGTCAGACGAATAAATTTATGTATGATGAATATTAAATCATCGCATATTACCAATTAAATCTTAGAAGAACTAAGATTAGTTCATTCCAGTACCGAAAGGAGCTAAAACCTGTTCACCACCCCATGATAAAATAACGAATAATAGCCCATAGTTACTAACCCTCTGCCATTCTCTGCTTATTTTGTTGGGCAAACTCTGTAGGAGTAACTCCGAATTGCTTCTGAAATATCTTTGCGAAGTAAGAAGGCGACTGGAAACCTACTCTGTCAGAGATTTCGTTGATGCGCAATTCTCCCTCCTGCAATAGTTCTGCCGCACGTTTTAATCGGATGATACGGATAAAGTCGAGTGAAGAAAGATCGGTCAGCGCCTTAATCTTACGATGCAGGCTGGAGCGGGACATATTCATGGCTGCAGCCAATGCTTCTACATTATAATTGGCGTCGGAAAGATTCTCACGCACTTTGGCTATCAGTTGGGACATCAGTTGTTCATCAGCCCGTGACATCGCACCCCCTTGCGGAGTACAAGCTCCGTAAGTGATCTGATTAATAAACATCTCATGCGTACGATGGGATTCACGCTCACGCGCCAGTTCTGCCAATAATTGCTGCTCACGGATCTTTTGTACTTCCCGGCGGCGATAGGCGCGAAGAGTCAAGACAAAGCTGCCGGACACTACAATGATATAGATAAGGTAAGCCCACACTGTACGCCACCAAGGTGGAAGAATACGCACTGATAAAGTAGCTTCTTCCTGATTCCAGACACCATTATTATTACTGCCCCGCACACGGAACAGGTAGTCTCCCGGCGGGAGCTGGGCATAAGACGCTGTATGCACATCAGATGTATAATTCCAGTCATTATCTATCCCTTCCATTTTGTAGGCATAGCGATTTGCACCCGGTGAGGTATAACTTAAAGCTACAAAATCAAAGCTGACGTTAGAACGGTAAGGCAGTTGCACACCATCTGCCGTGAAAGGAGTTTCACGTCCCTGCACGTACATTTCGGTGATATAGACTGGAGGCACAAAAGTATTCGGATGGACAATTTGCGGATTAAAAGAGACCAGCCCATTGATAGTTCCCATCCAAATAGTACCATCAGAGGCAGCCAAGGCCGATTTATAGTTAAACTGGTTATCAGGTAACCCGTCATTTCGGTTGAAAACTTGCAGGCTGTCTGTTTCCGGATAAAGACAAACCAGTCCACGGTCTGTTCCGAACCAGATACGATGTTGCCAGTCTTCCACGACTTTATATGTTACGTTGTCCGGAAGCCCGTCCGCTTTGGTGTATGTCCTGAATCTTCCGGTTTCGGGGTTAAAACGCAACAATCCACCCCGGTCTGTAGAAAACCAGATAAAGCCTTTACTATCCTCCGAAATACCTGTCACTTCATTCGTTCCGATAGAAGTGCTGTCCCCCGGTATACATTTATAGCTGACCATCTGATCTGTCTGCGGATGATACCGGAATATTCCACTACCCATCGTTGCCACCCATATATTGCCGGATTTATCTTCGAGAATATCACGCATATAAGCATACCCGAATTGCTCCATTTTCTCAAAAGTCTGTCCTTTGTCGGCCGAACGGAAGATGTTCCAGCCATCACCCAACCAGATTGCTCCCCCACGATCGCGGTAAAGGGCAAACACGGAACCTTCACTGATACCAAGTTGTGCGGGATAGAACGTCTGAACCTGATCTTGAGGAACAATCAGGTCGATGCCCCCTTTAAAGTAACCTGCGCCAACCAAATCATCCGAAGCGAACAGGCTTAATACATTCTGACGGTCAGGCGACTGGGGAATTTTAGTGAAAGTCTGTGTTCCCGGATTCCAGTAGCAAACACCGCCATCCTGTGTACTAACCCACACCACTCCGTCTTTTCCTTCCGCCAATTCACTGATGCGTCGTCCGCTGACTGTACCGGGCGCTCCCGGAAGATAAACCGAAAAATCGAGCGTACGTACAGGCAGATAGCTGGCTCCTCCAAATTGCGTACAGATCCAGGTTCCCCCTTCACGATCACGATAAATCTTATCGACGATAGCATCTCCAAGCCCATACTTCCCTCCGGCATCGGCAGGAATATGTTGCACACTGTTGTGTTTCTCATTAATCACATAAACGCCATTCTGCGTACCCACCCACAGCTCGTCTCCGAAGCAAACAGCGTAGCGGATAATTTTTCGATGTACTTTGGGCGCAGGGAATATACTCACTTCTCCAGTCTTTTTATTGAACCGTTTCAGTTCCTCTTCATGCACTCCGACAATCAGTTCATCGCCATAATCGCACAGAGTAAAGATGAAATCCCCTTTAAGGGCTTCTGTTGCATAGGGCACAAACTTATCCTGCTCCGGACTGTAACGGTAAATTCCCGCTCCATACGTACCCACCCAGACCGTACCTTCTTTATCTACACAGATAGACTGCGGAAAGTCCTTGCTTTTATCCTTACTGGGACAGGGAATATAGCGGAACAGTTTACCCGTCTCCACCTGATAGCGGAAAACTCCCTGATTCGGTGCATTCACCCAGATATTTCCTGAATGATCTGCCAGAATATCTTCAATCCAGTTGTATCTGATTTGCTCTCCGCTCTCTGTGCGGGCATCAAAGAACGAAAACTTCCCGGTAGCAAGCTCCTGAATATAAACACCATCATCCGTACCTACCCATAATTGACGGTGATTATCCTCAAAAAGAGCGGATATGACCTGATTGCCATGCTGCAAAGTTTCGTCATAGCAGTTATAAAGCTTCATCGACACGCCGTCATAACGATTAAGACCGTTGCGCGTACCCAGCCAGATAAAACCGTAACTATCTTGAATAATGGACTTGACATGACTGTTCGAAAGACCGCTTCCTCCATCTACACGGATAAAGTTATACTGTCCCGTCGCGGCAAAATCCGGAAGGAAAAAACAAATAGAAAGGAGAAAAAGCAGCAATTTCCTTTTCATACACAGATATTAGATAGCGACAAATATAGTTTTTTTTACGCTAAATGCATAGGAAGGATGAAACATTTGTTGCACGGATGGCAATAAATGTCGCACTGCAAAGGGCTATCGCACACTTGAAACATCTCTTGCACATCTTGACAAAAAAGAGTATAGCCACTTGTTTCTCCTCCTCCTATCTTTGCCTTCGTCAAAATGACACAACCGATGTGAACTTCCAAATCTTTAAATGAATACAAGTGATGAAAAAAGTAACCTTTAGTTGCCTTACTCTAGCAACCCTGTTGCAACTGATTCCTTCCAACGGGAATGCAGCGAACATTCAGGTGAACAAGAAAAAGACGAACCGAACCGAAATGAAGCAGGATACGATTCCTGCCAACTCTACTAAAAAAGAATCAGAAGAAGGCGAACGCAATGTGATGCTGAATGCTTCTGACGCCAACAAACCCCGCGAAATTCAAATCGGACTTCCCAGCGAGGACGTTAATGTCTATGAGAATGGACTTCCTGCCGTATATTCCTCTACCGTTCACAAACTTGCCGCTCATTGGCGTAGCGACAGCAGCCTGGGAGAAGTAGGACTTTTATCTCCTTCCGAATCGGCCATCACGACCGGTAATATTGCTTACTCCGTCAACTCATTCAGCAAACTGGGACAAAAGGATTTCCAAGGTATATTAAACTACCGCACCAATCATTTCGGTATGCAGAACTTCGACTTCAATGTTTCAGGAGCCATCAATGACCAATGGCTTTACACGGCAAGCATTTACCAGAACTTCGACCCGGGAAGTTTCGACCTGGAATTTACGAACTATGCAGACCGCACAGAGATTTATCATGCCGGCCTGACCCGTCTCTTCAACAACGGACGCGGCAAAATATCTTTGCTCTACAAACACTCCCGCAGTGAAAATCCGGCCAGCTATGCCAATGCAGCTCCTTTTATCTATGTCGGCGACGGCTCGGTTAAAGAGATAGACGGTTTCAAACTGGGAACAAATTCTTATGTTCCGCAGAACGGTTCTTTCCCATACATGGACGTAAGAGACGGAAAGATGAAAACATGGAACTTGGGCAATGGTTCTGAAAACCGTGCCAATGAGATTGCATTGATCTCCGATTATCGTTTCAGGAACGATCTGCTATGGAAATTCAATCTGAAATATATGGATGCTCCACGTGCCAACTATGTCGACTTCGGAGGCAGCACCATCAGCGAAGTAACCGCCAACGATGGTTTTACGTTATCAAACGGTGATCCGTATGAGGGACTGGCAGAAGGTCACCGCACCTGGTTGCACGTAGGCAAAGTGAAAAACTTCCTAATCACTTCCGAGCTAAACAAGACCTTTGGCAACCATGATCTGCGTCTGGGAGTGAACGAATGGTATTACCATCTTGATTATTATTCCTCTTCTCTGCAATGGATGGCCACCGTACAGAACTATCCACAGTTGCTGACTTCCACAACTACAAGTTCCCTGGACCCCACCCTGACCGGTCAGCGCGTACAGACATACGGGTACAACGAACTTAGTCCCGAATATACAAAGGGATATGAAAATAAACTCGCCCTTTACTTTACAGACAACTGGCAAGTAACTCCCCAATTCAATATCTATTATGGCGGACGCCTGGAATATTACCGGATGAGTGCCGATCAAATATCCGCTTCCCGTTTCCCGGGTTTCCGCATCGGCGACTTTACCACTTATAGCAAAGAGGAAGAAACAGGAAATATCATTGCCACACAACGCAGCATTCATCCCGCCAAAGTGGTAAAGGATAAACTGAACTATGCCGCCACGCTCCGCGCCGCTTACAACGTAACCGGGCAATTCGGCCTGACTGCCGACGGAACAGTAGCCACCCGCTTCCCACGTATCAACGAATATGCCGGAACAGGTCCTACGGAAGAGCAATACAAACGTGTCACCATACCGTTAATCCGTGGCGGTTTGTTCTACAAGAACAAGTGGATCAACCTCACCTCTATGGTTACCTATATCTCTAAATCTAATAATATTGACCAGCAAAACCTGACGAAACCGGGAACGGAAGAAGGAAAGACCGTATTGCTTATTTATAATATCAAAACACTGGGATGGACCACATCTGCCGAAATCGACCCGTTCAAAGGTTTTCACCTGCACGCTCTGTTCACGTATCAGAAACCTGTTTACAAGAACTATAACGCAAGCGTCACATTCAACGATGGTTCGGAAATGTCTGTCAACGCCAATGGGATGATTGTAAAAGAGATTCCGCAGATTCTTGTCGAACTCGACCCAAGCTATAATATCACGAAGGACTTACGCCTTTGGCTTAGTTTCCGCTATTTCGGCAAGACTTACGCCAATCTCCAGGAAGCCCTCTATTTCAACGGTCGCTGGGAAACTTTCGGGGGGATCAACTGGAATGTAAACAAGCATCTTTCTTTAGGGGCAACAGTCATCAACTTCCTGAATCAGAAGGGGGCCAGCGGAACCATCAACGGTTCGGAACTGATTACCAAAGAAGAAGCTGCCCAGTATGCCGGCAACTATATGAGTGGAAATTATTTACGCCCATTTACCGTAGAATTTAGCGCAAGCATTAAATTCTAGTTCATTCCTGACGAATTATAATTATCTTTGCGGCATTCTATGCCCACAAACTAACTAATACCTAATTAATTATTAAAAAACCATGAAGAAACTTTTCGTATTACTTATGGCATTGTTTACCCTGGCGCAAGTGGACGCCCAGGAAAAGAACGTTATCCGCATCGCAACGGACAACACAGACTTAATTCTCCAAGTAGCTCCTAACGGACGACTCTATCAGGCTTATCTGGGCGATAAGTTACTGAACGAGAAAGACATCAACAACTTTTCTCCTTACGTAAAAGGAGGAAGTGACGGTAGCGTATCCACCCGCGGATGGGAAGTATATCCGGGCTCCGGCGCCGAAGATTATTTTGAACCGGCTGTAGCTATCACGCACAATGACGGGAACCCGAGTACGATTCTCCGCTATATATCCTCCGAGCAGAAGGCAGTGGCGGGCGGAACGGAAACGATTATTCAACTAAAAGATAATCAGTATCCGGTAGAAGTCACACTGCATTACATCGCTTATCCGAAAGAAAACGTCATCAAGACGTGGAGCGAAATCAAACATGCTGAAAAGAAGCCTGTGACCTTATGGCGTTATGCTTCCACCATGCTTTATTTCTCCGGAAACGAATATTACCTGACAGAATTCAGTAGCGATTGGGCAAAAGAAGCACAAATGAGCACACAACCTCTGTTGTTCGGTAAAAAGGTGATCGACACCAAACTGGGAAGCCGTGCTGCCATGCACACCCACCCGTTCTTTGAGCTTGGTTTTGAACAACCGGCACAGGAAGCGCAGGGACGTGCCATGCTAGGTACTATCGGATGGACAGGAAACTTCCAGTTCACTTTCGAAGTGGACAACGTAGGTAACCTCCGTGTAATCCCCGCCATCAATCCTTATGCATCTGATTATGAACTGAAGCCGAATGAAGTGTTTACAACTCCTGAATTCATCTTTACTTTCAGCAACAACGGTACGGGCGAAGCCAGCCGCAACCTTCACGCATGGGCACGCAACTATCAGCTGAAAGACGGACAAGGCGACCGTATGACTTTATTAAACAACTGGGAAAATACTTACTTCAAATTCAATGAGGAACTGCTTGCCGAACTGATGAAGGAAGCTAAACATCTTGGTGTAGATATGTTCCTGCTGGATGACGGCTGGTTTGGCAACAAGCACCCACGCAACAGTGACAATGCCGGACTGGGTGACTGGGAAGTGATGAGATCCAAACTGCCGGGCGGTATTCCTGCCCTTGTACAGTCTGCCAAAGAAGCCGGAGTGAAATTTGGTATCTGGATTGAACCGGAAATGGTTAACCCTAAAAGTGAGTTGTTCGAAAAACATCCCGACTGGGCTATCCAACTGCCTAACCGCGAAACATATTATTACCGTAATCAGCTGGTACTCGATCTTAGCAATCCGAAAGTACAGGACTTTGTATATGGTGTAGTGGATAAGATCCTGACAGAGAATCCGGAAGTGGCTTTCTTTAAATGGGACTGTAACTCTCCAATTACAAATGTTTATTCTCCATATTTAAAAAATAAACAGGGACAGCTTTATATCGACCATGTACGTGGTATATACAATGTATTGAAACGTATCAAAGACAAATATCCAAACGTGCCAATGATGCTCTGCTCCGGCGGTGGCGCCCGTTGCGACTACGAAGCTCTGAAATATTACACAGAATTCTGGTGCAGCGACAACACAGACCCGATAGAACGTCTGTTTATCCAGTGGGGATTCTCACAAATCTTCCCGGCAAAAGCCATGTGTGCACACGTAACCAGCTGGAACAAGAACACAAGCGTGAAGTTCCGTACGGATGTGGCAAGTATGTGCAAACTGGGCTTTGACCTTGGACTGAAGGAACTGAATGCAGACGAACAGACTTACTGCCAGAATGCAGTTGCCAACCGGACGCGTCTGAAAAAAGTGATTCTGGACGGCGATCAATACAGATTGGTTTCTCCCTACGATGGCAATCACATGTCTCTCATGTATGCCTCACCGGATAAGAACAAAGCTGTGCTTTATACCTACGATATCCACCCACGTTTCGGTGAGAAACTGCTCCCGGTAAAACTTCAGGGACTGGATGCGAAGAAAATGTATAAGGTGAAAGAAATCAACCTGATGCCGAATTCCAAATCGAATCTGGCTGCCAATGAGAAAACTTATTCAGGAGATTATCTGATGAAAGTGGGAATCAATGCTTTCACAACAAATCAGGCTTTCAGCCGCGTAATTGAGCTGACTGCTGAATAAAAAGGAAGGAAATAATCGATAAAAAAGGGGGATTCGCTGTTATCAGCGTTTCCCCTTTCTTTTTACATACAATAATATTCAATTCATCTTCAATCGCAACAGCTGTTTCAATGGTTACAACTATTCTATTAGACGGAGGAAGTCTCTAAAAAAGTTGCAGCTACACCGTAACTTTTTACGATATAGCTGCATTAATGTTAAAGAGAGAGAATTTATATAATATAAGCATGGTCTCACGACCCTCCTGATATTCAATGAACATTTTGTTTCTTTACCTATTAGACGCACGAAAGCTCAAATCACTGCACTCGAGGCCCTCTTTTTTTAGTTAAAGAATAAAAAAAGCCGCTACTCCACAGGAATAGCAGCTCATATCTTTAAAACATCTTGCTGACACGTTCAATTCCTGCCACCAAAGTGTCTATTTCCGATTTGGTATTGTACATGGCAAACGAAGCACGTACAGTTCCTTCTATGCCAAGACGTTGCATGAGAGGTTGTGCACAATGATGCCCTGTTCTCACGGCAATACCTAGACGATCCAGCAACGTGCCGAGGTCGAAATGATGGATATCTCCCACCAGGAAAGAAATGACCGCTCCCCGTTCGGCTGCTTCACCGAATATACGTATATGGGGGATTTCTTTCAGACGTTGCAAAGCGTAAGTTGTCAGTTCATGCTCATGGGCGGCTATCTGTTCAATGCCATGTCCGTTCACATAATCAAGGGCTTTTGCCAGTCCGGTAGTTCCGATATAGTCGGGCGTACCGGCTTCAAACTTGAAAGGAAGTTCATTAAAAGTGGTCTTCTCGAAAGAGACATGCTGAATCATCTCTCCTCCTCCCTGATAAGGTGGAAGGCGATCTAACCATTCTTCTTTTCCATAAAGTACTCCGACACCTGTCGGACCATATATCTTATGGGCGGAGAATACCAGAAAATCGGCATCCAACTCCTGTACATCCACTTTCATGTGAGGAATAGACTGTGCAGCATCTATCAGGCAAGGTACACCATGCGCATGAGCTGTTGCGATCATCTCCTTCACCGGATTCACTGTACCCAGTACGTTCGATACATGAACTACGCTGACTATCTTCGTGCGTTCGGAAAATAGTTTTTCATATTCATCCAGCAGAAGTTCGCCTTTATCATTCATCGGGATGACTTTTATGGCAATTCCTTTACGGGCAGCCAACAGTTGCCAGGGAACGATGTTGCTATGATGTTCCATCACGGAAACAATCACTTCATCCCCTTCTTCCATAAACTCGTCGCCGAAGCTGGAAACAAGCAGGTTGATACTTTCTGTTGTTCCGCGTGTAAAGACAACTTCATTCGTGCTATGGGCATTGATAAACTCACGTACCGTTTCACGGGAAGCTTCATGCAGTTCCGTAGCTTGCTGGGAAAGATAATGTACGCCGCGATGCACATTGGCATTGACGGAATAATATTCATCCACCAACGCATCAACCACCAGACGGGGTTTCTGTGTTGTCGCACCGTTGTCGAAATAAACCAAAGGTTTACCGTAAACCGTACGGCTCAATATCGGAAAATCTTCACGTATCTTTTGAATATCCACGTTCATTATTTTTTAGTGGTTACTTACAAATGGCACAACCCTGACATCTATTCAACTCGCCACGGAAACGTTTCTCTACCAATAGATGCAAACGATCTTTCAGCGCTTCCAAACGAATGGTATCGATCACTTCGTTGACAAATGCGAACATCAACAGCAGACGGGCTTCTTTCTCTGCAATACCGCGCGAACGCATGTAGAATAATGCGCCTTCATCCAACTGGCCTACTGTTGCTCCATGCGAACATTTCACATCATCCGCATAAATCTCCAATTGAGGTTGTGTATACATTCTTGCATCACGCGTAGCACAAAGATTCCGGTTAGTCTGTTGGGAATTCGTATGTTGTGCATCGGGGCGCACGAGTACCAATCCGGCAAACGCACCTACCGACTGGTCGTCGAGCACATACTTGAACAGCTCATTGCTGGTACAGTTCGGTACGGCATGGTCAATACTTGTATGATTGTCTACATGCTGGTTTTTATCGGCAATCGCCATACCACAAAGGTTTATTTCGGCTCCTTCTCCTGCCAGCAACACTTCGGTTGTGTTGCGGGTAGTACCATTATGCAAAGTCATTCCGTTGAGCAATACATTACTGTTGGCCTCTTGCTTTACATACAGGTTACTGATACGAACTGTGCTTGTATGTGTTTCTTCCAGCTCATACATATCGAATACCGCATTCTCACCGGCAAATACTTCAATAACTTGTGTCGCCAGGAAGTTCACATTATCCATTGCATGGTCACAAATCAGCAAACGGGCTTGCGCGCCATCCTCCAGGATAATCAGTACGCGACGGTTCACCATAAAGTTAACATCTGCACGCAGGATATTTACCAACTGGATTGTTTTTTCCACCACCACATTCTTCGGCACATAAAAGACAACGCCATCTTGTGCAAAAGCGGTATTAAAAGCAGTCACACCATCTTTGGAGGTATCTGCCAGTTGACCGTAATATTCCTTCACCAATTCCGGGTGTTGCTCGGCCACTTCTTTCAGACTACCGAAAATCACACCTTCCGGCAGATTTCCTGTGGGAAGCGCTCTATTATAAAATGTGTCATTTACCACAAAATACAAGGAGGTACTCATATTCGGCACATCACACTTAAACACTTCATACGGATTGACCGGAATAGCCAAACGATTCAAGTTCAAACCGAAATCCGGTTCAAAGTACTTGCTCACATCCGTATATTTGTACTTCTCCATCTTACGGGTCGGAAATCCGAGTCGCTCAAAATCGGCAAATGCTGACGCACGAGGCGCATTCAGCACTTCGGCACTATGCTTACAGATCATCGCTTCCGTCTGTGAGAAAAGTTCTATATATTGTTGTTCAACCATCATCGTTTTATATTTGTCATTCTCCTACTTCTTTCTTGATCCAATCGTATCCTTTTTCTTCCAGTTCCAGAGCAAGTTCCGGTCCGGCAGTTTTTACGATACGACCTTTATAAAGGACATGCACAATATCAGGCTTGATATAATCGAGCAAACGTTGGTAGTGGGTAATAACGATTGTACTTGTTTCAGGAGTTTTCAGCTTGTTCACTCCTTCCGCAACAATACGGAGCGCATCAATATCCAAACCGGAGTCTGTCTCGTCGAGGATGCTCAAACGCGGTTCCAGCATAGCCATCTGGAAAATCTCGTTCCGTTTCTTCTCACCACCGGAAAAGCCTTCATTCACCGAACGGTTAGCCAGTTTATTATCCAACTCTACCACCGCACGTTTCTCACGCATCAGCTTCAGAAACTCACTGGCGGTCAGTGCAGGCAGACCTTTATATTTACGTTGCTCATTCACAGCAGCACGCATAAAGTTCACCATGCTCACACCCGGGATTTCCACCGGATACTGGAAACTAAGGAAGATTCCTTCATGGCTACGATCTTCGGGGCTCAACTCCAACAGATCCTTTCCATAAAAAGTGACCGAACCTTTTGTTACCTCAAAAGCCGGATTACCCACCAATACGGAGGAAAGCGTACTTTTACCGGAACCATTCGGTCCCATAATAGCGTGCACCTCACCGGGATTCACCGTCAGGTTAATACCTTTCAATATCTCTTTGCCATTAATGCTGGCATGCAGGTCTTTTATTTCTAACATGATATATTTACGATTTTACGATTTACTATTAAAAAGTCAACATCACCCCACGCTTCCTTCCAATGAGATGGTAAGCAGCTTCTGTGCTTCTACCGCAAACTCCATCGGAAGTTTATTCAACACTTCCTTTGCATATCCGTTCACAATAAGTCCGATAGCATCTTCTGTCGGAATACCGCGCTGGTTGCAATAAAATATCTGGTCTTCACTAATCTTGCTTGTCGTAGCTTCATGTTCTACCACTGCCGTCTCATTGTGAATATCCATATACGGGAAGGTATGTGCACCACACTTATCTCCCAGCAACAGAGAGTCACACTGGCTATAATTACGGGCATTATCCGCTTTCTCGGCCACGCGTACCAACCCACGATAGGAGTTCTCACTATGTCCGGCAGAAATGCCTTTACTTACAATCGTACTACGAGTGTTCTTACCCAGATGAATCATCTTCGTTCCGGTATCTGCCTGCTGATAGTTGTTCGTTACAGCTACGGAATAGAATTCAGCGGTCGAGTTATCGCCCGTCAGGATACAGGAAGGATATTTCCAGGTGATTGCCGAACCGGTTTCCACTTGTGTCCAGGATAATTTACTGTCCACTCCTTTACAGTTACCGCGTTTAGTCACAAAGTTGTATACACCGCCCTTGCCTTCTGCATCTCCCGGATACCAGTTCTGAACGGTACTGTATTTTACTTCTGCACGGTCGTGCACAATGATCTCAACGATAGCGGCATGCAGCTGATTTTCATCCCGCATCGGAGCCGTACATCCTTCCAGATAAGAAACATACGAATCATCATCCGCTACAATCAGCGTACGCTCAAACTGTCCCGTGTTACGGGCATTGATACGGAAATAAGTAGAAAGCTCCATCGGACAGCGTACTCCCTTCGGTATATAAACGAAAGAACCGTCAGAGAACACGGCCGAGTTCAAAGCAGCGAAGAAGTTATCCCGATAGCCTACTACCGAGCCCATATACTTCTTCACAAGGTCCGGATGTTCCCGTACCGCTTCACTAAAGGAGCAGAATATAATGCCTTTCTCCATCAACGTCTCTTTGAAAGTAGTCTTTACGGATACCGAGTCCATCACTGCATCCACAGCCATTCCGCTCAATGCCATCTGTTCTTCCAAGGGAATACCCAGTTTATTGAATGTCTTTATCAGTTCCGGATCTACTTCATCCATACTCTTTGGTCCTTCTTTCTTCTTCGTCGGATCGGCATAGTACGAAATTGCCTGATAATCGATCTCCGGAATACGGAGATGTGCCCAAGTCGGCATTTCCAGCGTCAGCCAATGGCGATACGCTTTCAGTCGAAACTCCAGCAACCACTCCGGTTCGTCCTTTTTCGATGAAATCAGACGAATGACATCTTCATTAAGTCCACGCTCAATGATGTCCGTATGCACCTCTGTGGTGAAACCGTATTTATATTTCTCCTCCGCAAATTTCCGGACAAACTCATTATCAGTCTTCTTTTCAAGTTCGTCTTTCTGATTGGGTTTCATTTTATTGGGTTCTTGTTGCATCTTTATCTTTATTCTCTAATATATATTGTTGCGTCATATTCTTCGCAGCAGGGAAAAAGATCCCCGCAAACGTTTCCATCGGATAATATAACAAAGACTCTTCCTTTTTTGTTGCACTAATTAACTTATTATCGCTGTCCACAAACTCTATCGCACCAATCACTACACTCGTTAACAACAGAAACTTAAGTGCTCCCAGCCCACTTCCTAACCAGCGATTCAACCAGTTCAACGAAATAGCCTGCATTGCTTTTGTCAATAGCGAGGCAATCAATACAAAGATCAATGGTACGGCAATCCAGATCATGATAAAAGCCAACACTTGCGCAACTGTCATTGAATCCGTCACTGTCGGGCAAAGCTTTTCCGCCAAAGAAGCATACAGAGCTTTCGCTGCCAACAGACCGACTATTAACCCCAAAATAGAAGCCAACTGACGAATGAAGCCTTTTACAAAACCTACAATCGCTCCGGCGCCTATTACAATAAGGATAATTATATCAATCGTTGCCACATTTATTATGTTATAAGCTATAAACCAATAAGTCGTATATAAGCTGATTATAATGAGAAGGTGCCGAATGATAAAAAATAAGGTGGTAAGGTGGTGTTCTGCAAACAGTACCACATTACCACCTCTTTATCAATCATGACCTCTGCTATATTATAACATTATAATACACTTATAACCTTACTATATATATTTACAGCGTCTGTTTCACTTCTATTTCTTCGAATGTCTCGATCATATCGCCTACCTTCATGTCGTTGCAGTTCACCAGACTGATACCACACTCGAAGTTTGTACCTACTTCCTTCACGTCGTCCTTGAAGCGTTTCAATGCGTTGATGTTTCCGGTAAAGATTACGATACCATCGCGGATCAAACGAGCCTTGTCGCTGCGTTTCACCTTTCCGGTCTTCACCATTGCTCCGGCTACAAGACCGACTTTCGTAATATTGAATACTTCGCGGATTTCGATGGTTGCAGTAATCTGTTCCTTTACTTCCGGAGCCAACATACCTTCCATAGCAGCCTTTACCTCTTCGATTGCATCGTAGATGACAGAATACTTACGGATGTCAACACCCTCTTGGTCGGCCATCTTACCGGCAGCACCCGAAGGACGTACCTGGAATCCGACAATAATCGCATCCGAAGCAGCAGCCAGAGAAACATCAGATTCAGAAATTGCTCCCACACCCTTATGGATAACATTTACCTGAATTTGTTCCGTAGACAACTTAATCAACGAATCGCTCAACGCTTCCACAGAACCATCCACGTCACCCTTAACGATGATGTTCAATTCCTGGAAGTTACCCAAAGCAATACGACGACCCAATTCATCCAATGTAAGGATCTTCTGCGTACGCAAACCTTGTTCACGAGCCAGCTGCTCACGTTTATTAGTGATCTCACGAGCTTCCTGATCGCTTTCGACTACATGGAATGTGTCACCTGCGGCAGGAGCACCATTCAATCCCAGAATCAATGCCGGTTCGGAAGGTCCTGCTTCCTTGACGCGTTGGTTACGTTCGTTGAACATAGCCTTCACACGTCCGTAGCTGGTTCCCGCCAATACGATGTCTCCTACTTTCAAAGTACCGTTAGATACCAATACAGTAGCTACATATCCGCGTCCCTTATCCAGTGAAGATTCGATGATGGAACCCGTAGCATTACGGTTCGGATTTGCCTTCAGGTCGAGCATTTCCGCTTCGAGCAATACTTTTTCCAGCAAGTCTTCCACACCCATACCTTTCTTGGCAGAGATATCTTGTGACTGATATTTACCACCCCATTCTTCAACAAGGTAATTCATTGCAGCCAGTTCTTCTTTAATCTTATCCGGATTTGCAGTCGGTTTATCTACCTTATTGATTGCAAATACAATAGGTACACCGGCAGCCATCGCGTGATTGATCGCTTCTTTCGTCTGTGGCATCACGTTATCATCGGCAGCCACAATAATGATAGCAATATCCGTTACTTTGGCACCACGTGCACGCATAGCGGTAAACGCTTCGTGACCCGGAGTATCGAGGAATGTAATACGACGACCGTCTTCCAATTGCACGTTATAAGCACCGATATGCTGGGTAATACCTCCGGCCTCACCGGCAATTACATTCGCCTTACGGATATAGTCAAGCAAAGAAGTCTTACCGTGGTCAACGTGTCCCATCACCGTTACAATCGGAGCGCGCGGTTGCAAATCTTCCGGAGCATCTTCTTCTTCAACGATAGCTTGTGCCACTTCCGCACTTACATATTCAGTCTTGAATCCGAATTCTTCAGCCACCAGATTGATGGTTTCAGCATCCAAACGCTGGTTGATGGAAACCATGATACCAATACTCATACAAGTAGCGATAACCTGGTTAACAGAAACATCCATCATCGTTGCCAATTCGTTAGCCGTAACGAACTCGGTCAACTTCAATACCTTGCTGTCTGCCATTTCCTGATCTTCCAGTTCCTGCATACGGTTGGAAGCCATTTCACGTTTCTCTTTACGGTATTTGGACGTTTTATTCTTACCTTTGGTTGTCAGACGTGCAAGGGTTTCTTTTACCTGTTTTGCTACGTCTTCCTCGCTCACTTCCTGTTTGATAACCGGTTTCTTGAAGCGATCTTTATTGTTGTTATTTCTTCTGTTGTTATTTCCCTGTCCGTTGGCCTGGCCACCCTGACCGTTACTATTGCCGCCTTTACCCTGTACATTAGGTCTTGGAGCAGCAAAGTTGGAAGTTGCAACATTGTTAACGTCCACCTTCTCTTTATTGATACGGTTACGTTTCTTCTTGTTAGCAGCCGCTTCCGCACTGTCCTTAGGTCCGCTCTTCGCCAATTTAGAATCATCCTTACGGATTTCCTTGATGATAGCTTCCTTCATCAACTTCTTCTGATCCTGACGGATTTTTTCCTTTTCTTCACGTTCGCGACGTTTCTCTTCCTTCGATTTCTTCTTGGGACGAGTAGACTGATTCAATGCAGCCAAGTCGATCTGACCGATCACATTAATCTTTGCGCCTAATTCCGGTTGACGGATTTTGAAAACACCATCATCCTCCGGAGCCTTTTCCGCTACCGGGGTTACTTCAGCCTGTGCAGTTTCCACCTTTTCTTCTTCTTTATGTTCTTCCGCCTTCACAGGTGCAGCTACTACTACCTTCGGCTCTTCTTTTTTCACTTCTTCTACTACTTTTTCAACTTCTACCGGCTTCGTCTCCACTACAGGTTCCGGCACTACTACGGGTTCAACCACCACTGGAGTAGGCTCTACTACAGAAACAGGAGGTGTCACCACCTCTTCCTCCTTCACCTCGGGTTCTCTCTTCTCGGGCTCCTTTTTCACTTCGGGTTTAACGACAGGCCGTTCCACAACCGGTTCTTCCTGTTTCTGTTCCGGTTCTTTCTCTACCTTTTCAGGTTTACGACCGTTCAATTTATCCAAATCTATTTTTCCGACAGGTTTAAACTTCGGACGTGCATCCTCAGGTACGACTGTCTTAATCACATCTTCCGACTTCGGTTTTTCGGGCTGCTTTTCGAAGCCCTCAATCGATACCGACGCCTTATTACGTTCCTTATTCTGACGTTCCTGTATGAAACGCTCCGATTCAAGTCTAAGGTTCTTATCTGTACTAAACTCCTTTACGAGTATAGCGTATTGCTCCTCGCTAATTTTAGTATTAGGATTAGCCTCAACGGTATGCCCTTTCTTTTGCAGGAACTCAACTACCGTCGCGATTCCTACGTTCAAATCTCTTGTAACTTTGTTTAACCTTATCGTCATATTTTAAAATTAATGAATAAATGGAGCTTGTTTAATTGAAAATTGAGAATTAAGAAATAAAAGTCTGCTGCATTATATTGTATCGCAACTTTTAATCTTTAATTTCATCTTTATTTTCAATTGAAGGATCTTCTTCTTCAAACTCCGATTTCAAAATGCGTATTACCTCGTCCACTGTCTCTTCTTCCAAGTCCGTCTTTTCAATCAACATCTCACGAGGAGCATTCAACACAGCCTTCGCTGTATCGATGCCGATAGCTTTGATAGCGTCGATCACCCATCCGTCAATTTCGTCTCTAAACTCGTCGAGATAGATATCTTCGTCAGCTACATTCTCATCCAACTCACGGAACACGTCGATAGTGTACTCAGTTAACATACTGGCCAGTTTGATATTCAAACCGCCTTTACCGATAGCCAGCGAAACTTCTTCCGGTTTGAGGAATACCTCTGCTTTCTTCTCTTCCTCGTTCAGACGAATAGAAGAAATCTTAGCCGGGCTTAAAGCGCGCTGTATAAACAATGAGATGTTCGATGTATAATTGATTACGTCGATGTTCTCATTGCGAAGTTCACGAACAATGCCATGAATACGACTTCCCTTTACACCTACACAGGCTCCTACAGGGTCGATTCTGTCATCGTAAGATTCCACCGCGATCTTGGCACGTTCGCCGGGGATACGGGCAATCTTCTTGATGGTAATCAAACCATCATTAATTTCGGGTACTTCCATCTCGAACAGGCGTTGCAGGAAAACGGGAGAAGTACGTGACAAGATAATCTTAGGATTATTATTCTTGTTATCCACGCGGGCAACTACTGCACGAGCCGTTTCACCTTTACGATAAAAGTCGCTCGGGATTTGTTCGGTCTTAGGTAACAGCAATTCGTTTCCTTCATCGTCTAAAAGCAACATCTCTTTTTTCCAGATCTGGTATACTTCTGCGTTGATGATAGTACCTACTTTATCAATGTATTTATTATAAATACTGTCCTTTTCAAGCTCAAGAATTTTAGAAGCCAGTGTCTGACGAAGATTCAAAATAGCACGGCGACCGAACTTAGCGAAAATCACTTCATCGGTTACTTCTTCACCCACTTCGTAAGAAGCATCGATTTTTTGTGCTTCAGTCAACGAAATTTGCATATTCGGGTTAGTCAAATCTTCATCGGCCACAACTTCACGGTTACGCCATATCTCGAAGTCACCCTTGTCCGGGTTCACGATTACGTCGTAATTTTCATCGGTGCCAAACATTTTCGCGATTACGCTACGGAACGACTCTTCGAGTACGCTAACCATCGTCGTTCTATCGATATTCTTCAGTTCCTTAAATTCCGAAAATGTATCAATCAAGCTGATTGTTTCTTCTTTTTTGGCC
>OHPL01000750.1_pt1 | contig 19025 bp, 18 predicted proteins | sample 1577711 | NCBI WGS metagenome assembly OHPL01 (sample SAMEA3879538, study PRJEB24766) | human gut metagenome | biome: human-associated habitat; feature: feces | place: USA | collected 1985/1987
CCTTCATACTCAAGTACATCGCCGAAAAGTGCCGGAGTTGTTGTAATCTCCTTAACTCCTGTGACAAATACCTGAGAGATTGTTTTCATCATTGACCAGCCATGATCAATGCCGATTACTTCTAACTTGTTATTCATATTCCTGTCTCTCCTTTCCTTCCGTAATAACTGCTTCCATATCCTGCACATCTGTATCTTTTCTCCCTCCCTCTTCCATAAGCTGCTCAATAAATCTCTCTGATCTAGACGACATTGCAACCAATGAATATAGAAAAACAAGGATGATACTTATTCCGACCAACACAACAATCCAGCATAGCTTCATGTAAATACGCCTCCTTCTGTAGATTCTTCTAAGAGGCACTTACAATTTGCCTGACATTTTCGTGCCAGTCTTTGGAAATAAACACATTTCAAACATTCGTGCTCTGCCATAAATAATGCTTTCTCATTTCTGGCTACAATCTTTCGGTAACGCTTTTTCAAATAAGAAACATCATATAAATCCTGCTTGATTTCATTCATGGCATTTTGCTTCATTATCGCTGTGTTCAGTGAATTAATGTAGCTAACGAACTTTTCCTCAGTGCTTATATCCACACCTTTAAAAGTTAATTCCATTCACTACTTACCTGCTTTCTACACGGCTCATGCCATGTAGGTGTGCTTTTTTCCCATTTGCCTGCACACATAGGAATTACAGATAAGCCGCATATGCGTTTACGACGCATTAAGTTAAGTTAAATTAAATAATGCTATCCTCTCTACCGCCTTTTCGAGAGCCAGGAAGTTCCCTCTGAACACCTTCATAGTTTATTATCCTTCCGCAACAGTATTGACTACCCTTACTCGCTCCACTTTCATTTCTCAATCCTTCAGCACTCTTCGCAAGTATATTTGATTTCCATCAGGTATCTGAATCGGAATTATCACTATATCTGTAATTGTTATTCAATTGTATGAGCTTCTTTGCAACTCGCAGGATTATGATATAGCAAAATTTTGAATCCTTGAACTTCGCCAAAAGAAGTATTTTCAACATATCTATTCTTTTTATGTTAGTCCTCATTTGTGGTCTGTTCGCATTTTTATTATATAGTCCACATTTGTGGTTGTCAATATATTTTCAAAATAATGTACCACTTTTGTGAACTCTGTGTTAAAATATTCATATCAATTTGTTTGAGGTGATTATTAATGGATAATAGACATTCAATTGGAAGTAAAATTCAAAAATATAGAAAATTAAAAGATATGACACAGGACGAATTATCAAAACAGTCCGGTATTTATTTATCTACCATAAAGAAATATGAAAGCGGTGAACGCAATCCAAAACCAGATCAACTTCAAAAAATAGCAGAAGCTCTTGGCATTAGCGTAACTGTATTTCTTGATTACGATATTAATACCGTTAGTGATGTTCTTTCTTTGGTTATGAAGCTTAATGAACAATCTTCATTGAAAATATCTGCTGATAAGGATAACAGATTGCTTTTATTTAATGAATGTATTAAAAAAATCCGCTAAATTGCGGATTTTTTCTTTGCTAGGACTCTATTATAATACTTCTCTTTACATATCCTGAGTAGTTTATCCACTACTCAAATAGCTTTGGTAAATCGTTGGTAAAAATCTACTGTAACATCCCCAAAACACTGTAAACTCAAGTATTTTTAATCAAGGTTAGTATATTGCCGTGGCAAACCATGAGAACACGTATTTTTTTCATAGTACCTCCTAAATAGCGCAGTTTACCAAGCTTTTGCCCTGGTTTGCACTCTTAAATTTTCTTTTATTTCTTGTACAGATTTCGGTCAAAAATGCAAAAACTGACAAGATATCGTAAGGTGTGAACCTCTATCGTAGTAGGAACGTAGTAAAAATGGTGGGTGGTTACTACGCTAGAATGTCTGGTAATTCAGGAATACATCTTTTTGCATTAATATATGCAATGATTCTTCCAACCTCAGTAATAGAAAAAGAACCCTCTATTGAATTCCACCATTCATGTAATTTTTTTAAGGAATCATATGAATCGAACCGTAAAAAGAATTTCTCTTTGACTTTAGTTTTTAATTCACTGTTATCATCATATAATTTTACAATTTCTTTCAATATATCAACTTCTTTTTGATTTATCGGTCTCGATATCTTGTCGTTAATGATAGATAATTGACTGATTGCATCTACATTTCGTATTTCTAACTTTACGTAATCTTGCAAAAATTCATTCGCCACTAAAATATTATTACTCAAGCCAACCGTTTGAAGTAATTGAGTAGCTTTAAAATAATCAGCAGAATCTCTCTTTATTCCAACAGCTACATATCCATCTAAACTATTAGCAATGATTTCTTCTATTTTATTTACACTACTAAATGGAGTAATCCTGATTGTTCCCAGGATATCTAAATGATCCATCCAAGAATCTCCTACTGGTAATTTTTCATAAATAAGTTCTTGATACATCTGATTTAATATGCTTATACCCATTTCTACGTTTCCGGTTACAGGCAAAAAAGCTCTTGTAACAAATGCTATTGTTAAAGCACATAATGCATCATTATCTATAAAATCAATAATCTCTATTGCTTTATCTATTCCGACTCGCTTTTTTCTGTCATTTCCTTTTTGAACATGACATATCAACAATTCTGTCAACAAGTCATAATCACTCTCTCGTTCAGTGACTGCCGCCTTATTCTGTGCCTTCCTGAGTAATACATGAAATGCTGGATCTGCAAAAGAAGGTAACAATCCCTCCACTTTTTCTAAACGAGGCATTATTCTTTCTTCTAACTTGTTTACCCTTTCATTAGCAGTCTTGTACGCTTCCTGCGTATAATTTGCTAATGCCTGCGGAATCATTTCATCAAAAACAGCTCTTGCTCTTTCTTCGGTTATACCTGAATTTATAGTTATATTACCAATTTGATACTGTTGTGCTTCTTTTCCAGCTTTTTGTACCTGATTAATCTCTTCCATTCCCAATACCACCTATCTGTGTTTGTTTTGCGTTATTCTTTGCTTTTTGTTTCATAATTACATTTGTATTGTGATTTGATTCTGTACTGTCAAATGTTTCTGCCATTTTAATTATTTGTTTCTGCTCTGCCGAATTTTCTGCTTTTTGATTAAGTTTTACTGTATGATGAATTCCTACTTTATAGCCAGTGAATCCTCCTATAATCGCACCTAGAACAAGCGATACTATGGTAGATCCAATTCCATCAAAAAACCATTCATACCACATATTCATATACCTTCTTTCTATTATAAAGTAAATAAGCCAGGCATAATCGCCCGGCTTGGTTCCAAATACAATATTGTTTCTGGCAACTCTGTTATTGCCTATTCTACTACAAAATCACAATTTCGGCAACTTGATTCCTGTCAAATCGCCTTAAACATTTTCTGCGTTACATTCCACTTTCCTTCTGTCTTATCAAGCTCATTCCTTGCCTTCTTCAAATATTCCAGGTGCTTCAATTCATCTTCGGCATCTTCCAATCCCAAATAGGTGTATGTGTTAAGCGTAACACCTATATCACTATGTCCCATCAAGTATTGCAGTGTCTTCGAATTCATACCAGCTTTCGCCATATTACTGCAGTAGGTATGCCTGCATATATGCGGCGTGATATTGCATTTGCACCCGGTAAATATCATTGTATTGGCCAACCATATGATTGAATCGATGCTGCCAATGCATTGCCACAAACGGCATTCCCTTCTCATCCAGAAAAAGGAAACCGCTGTATCCATCTATCCTTACTGCTCTTTCTTCTAATAATCTAGGATTAATTTTTCAACAGTATACTTACCACTTCCATATACGCATTATCTTCAGCAACTTATCACTCTATATTCATCTATACACCATTAGACACTCTGTTTTACATAATTTTCAACATCAATCATTCTAATCTTCATCCCAGTAATCTTCTGTCTCCTGAGATGTTGTTCGTATTCCAAATAATGTTCTGTATATACCATCAGATAATCACATGGTACACCTATTGCCTTTTCTACTGATATTCCAGACTGTTCAAATCTCTGTAACCGTCGAATCGTCTGCGTCATATTTGACACAACACGTTTTGCTACATCTGCGTCATAATTTACCGTTACATCACGTTTGATATTACGCAATTTCTGCGCCGCATCCGGTGAGTATTCTAATCTCTTCAAATTCTATACCACCAGTTCTTTTTCTAAATCATCTGCTGAAATCCATCCCTCTTTATTCGCACGCTCCTCAGAGCTTTTCAGTTTTGAAGACAATGTATATGCAGCTCGATATCTATCAAGCTCATCAATCTCTGCCATTGTGAGGATTCCATACTGGCCGTGTCCATTACGTGTTAAATATACTCTATTAGACACATCAACTTCCTTTAATACTTCTGTATAATTTCTAAGATCCGATACTGGTTTAATGTTTGGCATAACAATTCCTCCATTTCACATATGGTAGTGTCAAATTTACTACCTTATTTTTTATTAAAAACCTTTATTTTAGGGAGTTTGCAAATAAAAAGAGCATTTACCTCCCTTTTTTGATATAATGTCATCGTTCAAAAATCCATAATACCAGAAAGGATAAATGCTAATGGACATTATACTATACTTATTACATTACATCAAATACCAAAATAAAATTATTGGTCAGTTATTAAACTTTATCTGCAGATACATTTCTCTTAAGCAGTGGGCTTTTGATGATTCCCATTCTCCAAAATATCAGAAGTTTAAAATTGATGAACTTCCCAAAATCATATCCTTCAAGCAGGATTGTGAATGGACTGACCTCATTTCCTACTACAAACAACGCTATAACAAAACCATCAAACCCGTCTTTCGTCGTGGTGAATGTGATATTCCAGAGGACTGCAACTTTTACCTTTGCAATGCTCCATTCCAATATCTTATATGGAATGATGGCAAAAAGAAAAGCCAGCTTCTTTGTAAGATATGCCAGAATCGTTTTGCACCATCTGATAAAAGTCGTTTTTCAAAAACTTCTGTTTTGAGATGCCCTCATTGCTCTCATACACTGGTTCGCAAGAAAGACCGTAAACACTTTATTATCCATAAATGTGTTAATCCCAAGTGCCCTTACTATATCCACAATCTTAAGAAGGTTGATAAAGAGCATCTGAAAGAAGAATATGGCAAAAACAAATACAAACTCCATTACATCTATCGCGAATTCACGATAGATTTCTTTAAGATTGATTTAAACTCTCTGCCTAAAAATGCTTCTTCTCTAAAATTCAACAAGTTTGATTCACACATAATGTCTCTTTGTCTTACACTGCATGTTAATCTTGGATTATCTCTTCGCAAGACAAAACAGGCTTTAAAAGACCTTTACAACATCAACATTTCACATCAGACCATTGCCAACTATTGCAAAACTGCAGCTATATGCGTTAAGCCTTTTGTTGACAACTATGATTATGGTGTTGATAAAACATTTATAGCAGATGAAACATACATCAAAATCCGTGGCATAAAGTCCTACATCTGGTTCATTATGGATGCCGCCAAACGTTCCATCATTGGCTATCAGGTATCTAATAATCGGGGGTGTTGGTCCCTGCATCCTTGCAATGCGTATGGCATTTAAACATCTGAAAGAAATACCAAAAGACTTTAAATTTATTGCTGATGGATACAGTGCATATCCTCTTGCTGCACAACAGTTTTTCCGTGAATCAAAAGGTAAAATTAACTTTGATATTACCCGAGTAATTGGACTTACCAACGACGATGAAGTCTCAACCGAATTCCGTCCCTTTAAGCAGATGATTGAACGACTAAATCGTACATACAAAGCATCTTACAGAACTACTAACGGATTTGATAACATCGACGGTGCCAACTACGACCTTGCTCTCTGGGTTGCCTACTATAACTTTTTAAGGCCTCACAAACACAATAAATACAAAGTTCTCAATAAAGTTAACGAACTGTCCAATGCTAACAATATGCCCGGTAAATGGCAGTTGCTTATCTATCTTGGACAGCAGACAATACTAAATCTACAAAAAGCCGAAGGCTCTAACTGTTCTTAGATTCTGAACCCGAGGCATAATAAACAGCCACCAGAATCTTTGATTCTGGCTATGCCCTTGATGGTTCAAACAAAACTGCTACACTGCTGTGAGCGACGGAAAAAGAACTAACTGTACTCTTCATCTTCACCGTCGGCAATCGCGTTACAGCAGTTTTTGTTGTGCTGTCAAGGGTGGCGTCACTCATTAAAAGATTAAATATCTGCAATTTTCAAAGTTCACTTGAGCTTTTTTTTGGCTTATTTTTTTCATAACTTATTTGACACTACCTTATTATATTTACTTTACATTATTTTTACATCACCTCTCTTCCGGCTGATCAAGTTGTGCCTTAACCTTTTCCTCATCACAGACTAATGCATTATTCACAATAAAACTCGCATAGCCATGTGCAAATAATAACTGTTATATTTTGTTATCAAATATCTCTCAAGCCCTTGAAAACACAAAGTTTATCGCAGGTGAACCTCCCCTTAGACTTTCCCTTGTGTTATATCGTCCCATACGAGTTTACAAACTCTGATAAGGGAAATAATAAGGGAAATAAAATCTTATAAAGCAGTATAACACAAAATAAAACTAGCATGGTAAACTGATTGAAATGCTTCCATCTTAAAAGGGATAACCGAGCACAACCCGGTTATCCCTTTTATGAAATTACATGCCGTAAGTCTTAACGCTGCATATTATTCATCATCTTTTTTTCTGCGTACACTTAACAATGCAGGCAGACTGGCAAGTGAAGCAGCTAATAATGTCACCCAGAGCATTGGATGGCTGTTATCGCCAGTCTGAGGTGCTGTTATCTGCAGGCTGTCATCTGCATTATTTTCACTGTCACTGCCATTAGTTTTCTTGTCATCAGGTACATCTACTGGATTACTATTTGGATTATCATTGCTGTTGTCTTTACTACCTTCATTATCTGATGTATTCTTGCTTACCTTAAAGCTTGTAACTGCGGAGCCATCTACCCATACAATTTCAAATGAATGTGTTCCGACAGAAAGTGTTTTCAGGTAATCTGCCTTTAAGATAATAATCGTTGAACCTTCTTTTGCGGTGTAGTTCTTTGCATCAATTATGCCTCCATCTACTTTTACGCTTTCAAATTTAGAAAATTCTCCATTTCCTATGATAGTGATGGTTTCGTCTGTATTCTGCTTCCACTCACTGTCTGCACCGGATATAATTTTATAAGATGTCGGAGCTGCATTTACCTTTATGGTAATATCCTTTGTCTTTGTTACGCCATTCTTAGTATATGATACTGTCAGTATCTTATCTCCATCCGCTGACATATCTATTGCGAATACATTGGTTGTATAATCCTGCACAGGTTCACTGTATCCGTCTGCATAGTACACAGTGACTGCAAGGTCATCCACATTCAGGGTATCGCCTGCTGTATACGTGGTCTTTGTCTTTGATGCTTCAATCCGCTCAGGAGCAAGGGCTGTATTGTGGGTAATCTTCAAATTACCATTAGCCATTGTGATATCATAGTTGGCTGTCACATCCACACCTGCAGCACTTTCAATCTTCACACCACTTACGGAGATTGTTCCATTCTCTGTACGATCTGTTGTGCTTGGTGTAAGGGTTATTTCTTTAATGCTGTCACCTGTAATGAGTCCATCCTCTGATACGGTATACAGACTTTGGTTAATATCTTTACCCCAGACAATATCCTGTTCCTGTGCTGTTATGGTAACAGGCTTTTTATTTATGGTTACTGTCTTTGAACCCTCAACGGTAGTATAGTTATCCTTCGTAATCCGATAGTATACGGTATACGTACCTTCATTGCTAAAAGAAGGATTATCACTGCCGTAGGTTATGCCATCGGTGCTATAGGTTACGGCTGCTCCTTCAGGATTGGTCACGCTCACGCTGATGCTGTGTGGCTGTCCGTCATAGGTTGTGCTGTAATCCGTTGCCGTATACAGGATGGTTCCGTTATCTACCGTAAGAGTAACTGTTTTCTCTCCTGCCGCAAAGATTCCGTTTGCTACAGTACTTACCTTAATCTTAAAGGTTCCTGTCTGGGTTACGGTAAGTGTTGTACCCGAAAGCGTGCCTTTTCCGGTTCCGCCATTCGTTCCAGTAACAAGTGTATACGTTGCAGCTCCTGCATTATTGTCGATGCTAAAATACTGTGATACATCAACGGTTTCACCTGTATATGTTATACTGCTGTCTGTTCCGGTGATGGCGACAGGGGTTGCGGCTTTATTCTTAACCGTAATCGTGCCTGTGATATTGCCTGTACTTGTATCATAGCCCTGACAGTTAGCAGCGTTATAATTCGTCAATGCAGATTCAGGGATTGTCCACCTAAAGATGTTCTCTGCTTCCGGCGTTTTGTCATAAACTCCTCCGTCACTCTCAATGGTCCATGTCACAGCCATATCTTCTGTAGTTGGTGACGTTGTTCCTTCAAATGTTACTGTTGCCGTCTTTCCAAGCTCCGTGTTCGTTCCGCTTATAGGCGTTGTATCATAGCCATAGTAAGCTGTAAATGTATTATTTTCCGGTACTGTCGGCGCAGCTACACTTTCTATCTTTCTCTTGTCTGTTGTAAATTCTTTGGTTACTGTCAATGTATCATCTGCAGCATTCTTTGTAACACTCGTTGCGGTATTGCCTGATACGGTAGCTGTCACATTATCTGCAAATTCGTAGCCTGTAGCTGCTGTAAGTGTAATGCTTGCCGTGTATCTCGTATTATATCCCGCTGTGGTATCACTTGGTGTCCATGTAATCTGTGGTGTGGTGCTTTTTACACCTTCTGTTGTACATGATGCTTCGGTATCCAAAGCAGTATTAGACACCGGAATATCAATATCTGTAATTGCTACTGATGTGATACTTATTATGTCAGTTGCATTTACCGCATAAGTCAGATTACTGGTACTGTCTGTAGTTTCCAGCCAGATTTTGCAGGCTGATAAATCTATATCTGATGTCAAACTGAGTGCTGACTTAATATCTGAAGCATTTATCGTCTCTGTTCCTGTAATCTGTTTACTGTAATACCAGTCATTTGTTCCGTCATTGCCCTGTACGACAAGTGCCACGGTTTGTGATGTGGTACCCTTCACCACCTTAATATCACCTGTTGTGGTGTTATATGTTACTGTACCAATATCCTTACCTGTTCCGTCCAGTCTTAAAGTCATCGCCGCACTGTCTGTTATCTTTTCCGATTTTGTATCAGATGATGCTGCTGTCGCAGCAGATGCGAAGAGAACAGATGACAGATCCAGATTGGAAGCGGGCTGAACAGGGCTCCCGGAGTCGATGTCGACACGGCCGAGGATGACATAATAGCCCCGATCCGCGCACAACGCAATGTCACCACTACCACCGTAAGGCGAGCGCAGCCAGAACCACTCTCCATTCCTCAAGTAACTACTCATGGCAAGTACTGTACTGTCATCGGTTCCTGCCCACAAGTATTGGTTATTATCAAAATCTCCCTGTAACGCATACAGTTTGTCTGTGGTGGTATAGGTTACACTACTATTCTTCGTATCCTTCGTTGTCACTGTGGTGGCATTCATCAAGCCCTGCTCGGCTGAGGTGAAGTAGGATGTATTCGTAGTCATACCCTGCAGTGTATCACGAAGTTCACTTGCTCCATAGTGATTTGCGTATACTTCTGTTATAGTCGCTTCACTATAAACACAATCTGACCATAGATTTTCATCATTCTTATTGCTTATGTCTGAATTAAACTTCTGCCCTCTTGCAATCGGGCTTGCGGCAACGATGATGGTATTATCCCCTGATACACCCTCATCCTTTCCTAAGATGTACCATTCCTGTGGATTTCTACTGCTGTTCTGACCAAATACCAGCTTGCCGTAATTTACTGCAGTTCCATTACTGTATGGTTTAAATGAATTCATCAACTGTTCTTTGGTTACATAGGTGGTATTGATTTTTTCAATCTCTTTTTCTGCGTTTACTGCATATGAAACATTATCTTCGGTTATTTCCAGCCAGATTTTGCAGGCTGATAAATCTATATCTGATGATAAAGAAAGTGCTGTCTTAATATCTGAAGCATTCGTCGTGACAGTCTCTGTTCCTGTAATCTGTTTACTATAATACCAATCATTTGTTCCGTCCTTGCCCTGCACTACAAGTGCCACGTTACTTGTGGTGCTTACCTTAGTTACCTTAATATCACCTGTTGTGGTGTTATATGTCGCTGTACCAATATTCTTACTTGTTCCATCCAGTCTTAAAGTCATCGCCGTACCGTTTGCAATCGTTCCCGATTTTGTACCAGATGATGCTGCTGTCGCAGCAGATGCGAAGAGTACAGATGACAGATTCAGATTGGAAGCAGGCTGAACAGCGTTTACGCCGTCGACATAGCTGCGGTAGACATCATTGCCCGGATACGCGAGCAACGCGTAGCTATCACTACCACCGCCAGGCGAGCGCAACCAGAACCACGAACCACTGCTCCAGTATCTACTCATGGCAAGTACTGTACTGTTATCACTTCCTGCTTTTATGGTTGTATAGGAAGAACCGGAACCGTCTGCCGCCAGTGCATACAGCTTATCTGTGGTGGTATAGGTTGTACTGTTCTTCGTGTCATTCGTTGTCACTGTGGTAGGATTCATTAAACCCTGCTCTGCTGTGGTGAAGTAGGATGTACTCGTAGCCATAGTTTTCAACGCCACTCGAAGGTCACTTGCTCCGTAGTGATTTGGATATACCTCAGATATACTTGATCCATTATAAACACAATCACTCCACAAGGCTGTATCAGTCTTATTATTCTGCCAGTCATCCTCAAACTTCTGATTTGTTGCTATCGGGCTTGCTGCAAAGATGATGGTATTATCTCCTGATACGCCATTATCCTGTCCTAAGATGTACCATTCCTGCGCATCGCTACTGCTATTTTTACCAAATACCAGCTTGCCGTAATTTACTGCAGTTCCATCTCTGTATGGTTTAAATGAATTCATCAACTGTTCTTTGGTTACATAGGTGGTATTGATTTTTTCAATCTCTTTTTCTGCGTTTACTGCATATGAAACATTATCTTCGGTTATTTCCAGCCAGATTTTGCAGGCTGATAAATCTATATCTGATGATAAAGAAAGTGCTGTCTTAATATCTGAAGCATTCGTCGTGACAGTCTCTGTTCCTGTAATCTGTTTACTATAATACCAATCATTTGTTCCGTCCTTGCCCTGCACTACAAGTGCCACGTTACTTGTGGTGCTTCCCTTAGTTGCCTTAATATTACTGGTTGTGATGTTATACGTCGCTGTACCAATATTCTTACCTGTTCCATCCAGTCTTAAAGTCATCGCCGTACCGTCTGCAATCATTCCCGATTTTGTATCAGATGATGCTGCTGTCGCAGCAGATGCAAAGAGAACAGATGACAGATTCAGATTGGAAGCGGGCATCACCGAGACGTATCCATAGGTGACATTGTACGTGGTCACAAGGACGCCCGGATTAGCAATCAGCGCAAAGAGACTAAAATGAGCATCCGGCGAGCGCAGCCTAAATAAACTTCCGCTTCTCCAATAACTACTCATGGCAAGTACGGTTTTGTTATCACTTCCTGCTTTTATGGTGGTATAGGAAGAACCATAACCATCTGCCGCCAATGCATACAGCTTGTCTGTGGTGGTATAGTTTACACTATTCCTCGTGTCATACGTTGTCACTGTGGTGGCATTCATAAGTCTCTGCTCGGCTGTGGTGAAGTAGGTTTCATTTGAACCATCTGCCATACCCTTCAATGCCACTCGAAGGTCACTTGCTCCGTAGTGGTTTGGATATACCTCAGATATGCTTGATCCATTATAAACACAATCACTCCACAAGTTTGTATCAGTCTTATTCTTCTGCCCGTCATTCTCAAACACCTGATCTTCTGCTATCGGGCTTGCGGCAAAGATGATGGTATTATCTCCTGATACTCCCTCATCCTTCCCTAAGATGTACCATTCCTGCGCAACTCTACTGCTATTTTTACCAAATACCAGCTTTCCGATATTTGCTGCAGTTCCCTCTTCATTCGGAGCAAATGTACCATCCATCAACTGTGTCTTTGTGGCATATGCTGAAACACTTGGCTCTGTTCCCGTGCCGGTTGCTGCCTGCACGGTATTTGCTCCGCCTGACATAGCAGGAACTAGTCCTGCCACCATAGCAAAGGAAAGAACAAGCGCTATTCCTTTCTTAAAATTATGCTTTAATCTTCTCATCTGAATCCTCCTTTGATTTTGTAAATATAGTATTGGAATAGATACGTTTTCTTAATTTCCATGTATGACCATGCCTTAAAAAGGCGCTGTCAGAGTGCTGTGCTGTGCTGTGCTGTGCTGTGCTGTGCTGTGCTGTGCTGTTAAGATTATCTCTCTGACCGCCATGCCTGTCTACCTCCGTTGCAACATTTCTATAATAATAGAATAGCAAAAATGTTAGGATTTATCAATCATTTTAATCTGATATAATACCAATATTGACTGAACATAATTCCTAAAGAGGAGAAGTATTACCTCATCTCTTTGTCAAATGTTCTTCTATTGTTTTGTCTAAACTTTCCAACATCTTTCTGCAATCGGGCAAGTTTCTCTGACATCATTTCTGTCTTATTCATTGGTGTTACTGCATTGTCATTGGATTTCTTCCAGTCATCAACTTCCTGCTGATACTCTGCATATGCAATCTTTGATTCCTTGTAGCTTAGATAAAATTCATTCATGTTCTCAAATCCGTAGTTACGAACCATATTTGAAAGTCCTATCTTCAATCGATTGATATAATCAGTCTTTTCATCAATCTTTCTCTGTAATTCAGCTTTTCTTGTAAGCTTTGCCAATCCCTTCAAATCCGATAATTCAATCTCAAGATTACCTCGTTGCTGTTCAGCCTGAAAGATAAGATTATTCTGATTATCAAGCTCTGCTTTTATCTTCTTAAGCTTTGGATATGTGGCTGCCTCTGGTGTCATTACAGGCTTGTCTGGTTCTGTAACATTAACTTCCTTGATTGTTTCTTCTTGCGTTGTTATTTTATTCTCAACTTTTGTAAATTCTTCAATAGCAGAAGTATATTATCTGTGTTATCTACCACTATATTGCTTGCAAAATCTGTTTTTTCGGCATTCGCAACATCTGTATGCAGTATCTTATTCCGAATAGCTCTGGCTGCTTCAAGCATCTTCGATATCAGCAGTACAAGCACCGTAATCGACATATTAAGTATCATTGCTAATCGTTGTGATTTGTTTCCATACAGTTCAATCGCCCTCTTTACTGGCTCTGTGATATATTCCCTCTTTATCTGTAGAATATCATCCATGGGGACATCGCTTATAATTGCCGTGTCAACCTCCCGATTCCAGTCAATCCGCAGCTTATTATCCTGCTCAATCTGTTCTGCCTTTGGATTATTCCTGCCAATCTTCTTGGTAGCAAGATATGGACCATTGCAATCAAATACTGTTAATCTGTCTTTTTCGTCCGTTACCCAATTGTTTATCATTCTGGTATAGAATAGTTTTACCTCATCCAGAAAATCTTCCTGCTTGAACCTCGTATTCTTTGAGGTAAACAGCTTCTTCTCATAAATCTCGCCTTTCCCTATAACCTTACATCTTTTGCGGATATTGCCAGCTTCATCAAGGATTTCTTTCTTAGTCTTGAGCTACCAAGCACATTAGGACTTGTTTGCAGGAGAATTGCAGAGAAGCCGGAAGGATTTGAAGGGTTTCATTTTCATCAGCTGCGTCACACCTACACAAGCAACCTGTTGGCAAACGGAGCTGCACCAAAGGATGTGCAGGAACTGTTAGGGCACTCAGATGTCAGTACCACAATGAATGTCTATGCTCACTCTACAAGAAAAGCCAAGCGAAAATCTGCAAGGTTGCTTGATAAAGTGGTAGGCAATGACTAAAAAGAAAATTCCCTTATTTCCCTTACGATTATCTCATAAGGGCAAAAATAAGGGAAAATTTTCTTTGTTTAATTCAGTTCGCTTTTAATGGAAAATAAAAATGTACAATCCATACTGATGTGATACCATTTCCATGGAGGTGATTCTCATTGGAAATGTCACTAATCACTCAGTTAAAAATCTTAATTGACATTTACAAAAGTTTTATGCCGAAGAAAGACTGCAGGAAAGATTCCATTGCAAAACGCCACTGGAAGTACGAAGCGAAGCATTATCGTTGGAAACCCCGACACAATATCCGATTGCAGAGAACAAAAGAATAGAAACATACAAAGCAAAATGGTGTGCATAAACGTCTCATAACATAAATATCCGCCACACTGAGTCAAATGTGGCGGATATCTATAAACTTATTTTAGATTTTTTACTTGTCTACTTGACAGGGGGCTGATCATTTCTGCCTAAGTGCTAATTTTATAACTCACTACAATACTTTGAACATATTCTGTTTTAATGGTCTATCATCCTTATCTGAAAGTCCCATCTTTTTTCTAGCATCTTCCATACTCTGCATCTTGTGAAGTTCCTTCTCCGCATCTTCAAGTCCAACATGGGTATAGACATTCAAAGTTACTGCTATGTCCGAATGTCCCATCAAATATTGAAGAGTCTTCGGATTTATTCCCGATTTTGCCATATTCGAGCAGTAGGTATGGCGGCACACATGAGGGGTTATCTTAGGCATCTTCACCTCTCCGATATTTTTCCAAAAAAATTTCACCTTTTCCGCTTCTTATTACATAAATTTTGAGAAGAAAAATTTCACCTTCTCCGCTTCTCGTTGCGTAACTATTGAAAAGCAAAATAACACTCAAAGGAGGAATTTTACAATGACAAAATCACAAATCAGGCAACTATCCTATGAAGAATTATTTTCCCTATCTCTCAAACGTGGCTCTCTAAATCGGTACACACAAGAGGCTCTATATGCTCAAGAATTACTTTATACAGAAATGTTTCTACCGCATGAAGTAATCAATGAACCAGATCCTTTTGATTATGAACCTTTTAGCATGGAAGATTAAGGAGGCGCACTATGGAATATATCATAATCAAATATATATCAGCACATCGAAAATCATTCCGCAAAGAAATCAACGCCAAAAGAAAAAGATATGACCGACTGGCAGACATATCTTCTATTCGCTTATTAGAATTGGCACAAGATTTAAGATGAACTACATCCAGTTCCCCACAAAACACATCCATATCCTTTGAATAAATCAATAAAAATCAACTCAAATCCGCTTCAAAATACATCATAGGTAAACTTGTTCACCTACGAATATATGAAGCCAAATTAACCTCAAAATCATTGATTTAAGCAAGCATATATGACATAGGGGGGTACTCTTAAACCTATAGAAATTAAGTACCTGTTATATATCAGTATAGGTATATTATTGATTCATAAATTGTTCAAGTACAGCTCTGATTCTCAGATCATTACCAAGTGCATTGTCTGGTAACTTTCTCTCCACAACTCTTTTGGGTACTTTATTTTGTTTCTTCAGCTTAGATTTAACTGATTTTTGAGTTGCCCTATTCTGATTTTTCTTTACTGATTTTCTGGATACTTTAGCAAGTTTTTCATTATATCTCGCATCTGAAATAAAATCAGCACACTTTGTATATCCTATACAGTCCTTATTAAATTGTACAGACTTTGGATTGGCACATTTTCAATATTCTTTATAATGACATGTTTTCTTTTCCTGTCGGCAATATGCCAATGCTTCATAATGTGTTTCTATGTATGCTGATACACCTTGCATTTGTTGTACGCTTACCTTCATATGCCACCAACCTTTCTTTCTCTATCGGAGTCATAAAAGCTGCTCTATATTAAGTACACACTATATAGACAGATGCTATTTAATAATAATCAGATCCATTTATCCTAATACCTATTACTGAAAAACCTGTCATTTCCCCATAATATGTACCTTCCGTATAATCTCCTATTCCATATGACCAATCCCATTCCCATCCATATCCTTGTTGGTTAAAATCTGATTGACCACCCAACGGACAAGGCTCTGATAATGGAATTATTAAATTTGGTGTAAGGTTCTTATATTTACTAGCAGCATCAATAATATGCTTTTTCAAATACTGCATTCTCGGTATGCTTACACCAGATATTGATTTGTCGGCAACACTCTTTATCTCTGACATAGTAGGTACATTTTCCTGCATTCCCACTATTGTTTTATTACTTCTTATGATTATATATGAGAATTTTTTGTATTCTGGTAACCTCATTCCAGCATTAAGCACCATAAATTCTTTATCACTTTTACAATATTCTGTGACTATTGGTGTCGTACTCGTATTCTTTTTTAATGAGGCAAAGTACGAATTTTTATTATTAACTGTCAAAGATTTTTTGCATAGTTCATCATTCATAAGTTTATCTAATTGTTTTTTCTTCTCAGCAAGTTGCTGATCCATATCAGATAATTCTTTATCTTTACTTTCCAATTTATCTGATATATCAGATATTTCGTCCTCATGCGTTTCTAATAAACTGTTTAAATCTGAAAGAGTCTCCTGCAATGATTCAATAGTATTTTCTATATGCTCAACAGACGATTTTTCATCGGTTATAACATAAGATAATTTACGTTCATTATCCTTTAAGTATTCCACTTCATCAGCCATGTTGTCTCTTTGAGATTTTAAACTAGCATATTGTTCTTGAAGTTGTTTTATATCCATAGGCACACTCCAATCTACATATTAAAATACGCATTTTTTAAATTTACTGGCTCTGTTCTGTGATACTCTTCATACTCATTGTTAAGTCTATCAAGTTCCGCTTTTAATTCCTTCTTCTTTGAAAATGCAAATAATCCTTGCTGTTTCAGTTCATCATTTTTAGCAGCTATAGCATCCATATGTTTTTTCAGACCTGCATTATACTTATCATATGCTTCTTCATAAGCAATCTTTTTCTTTCCAAGCTCTTTTATATAATCCAGTATCAATGCAATCATCTTATCTGCATACTCTGTTTGTACTTCTGCCAATGTGTTTTTTGTGCTGTCCTTATATTTTATATCGTCAATACTAATCAATCCCATAACTGACAGATTTTCATATTGTTTATCATCAACAGTATTTTTAATCCATGTACTAATTTTATCTCTTATGCTCTCTTCTGAAGTTGAGGCAATTTTATCTCTATCCTTATTGATATGATCCTTAATCCAAGTGCTTAATCTTCTTGAATCAACGCACACTAAAAATATTTCGTGATAATCATTCTTGATTTTACTGATAGTATCTTGATAAAACATTGATAATACAGACGATTCATCTTTGTTTTTATAACTTGCTAGAACTTTAACATATTTTTTACATTCTCCATATCTTTCAAATTACTCTTGATTTTTTCTTCAAGCAAATTATCCATTTCTGATTTTCTAAAAATCTTTTTTGCATCTATAAAGGTATCAAAATCAAAATACCCAAATTGCAACAATTTTTCGTATATATCTAAATTAAAAGGGCATTCTGCAAATGCTTGCTGTAATAAATTTTGCTTATCTTCTGCATGTTTTATGTTTTCTAACATGGTTGATGATTTATTTTCACTATACTTCTCTAATACATCAGGATTAAATTGACTATATGTTGTTAATTCAAGTAAATAGTTGCTCAATATTTCTTCTTAATGAGGTTATCCATACAGCACAAGAATGCCGCATGGATATCTGTTCTGGAATCTTTCTTTTTATTTTTTCTTGATTTTAGCAAGAGTTTTATAAAACGGTTTGAACATTTTATTTAACTGCGGTCCCGAACCTCCATAGGATTTGTTTAACTTATCTCCCATAGCTTTTTTATCATCAACAATATTATTAACGATAAATCCCGTTAAAGAATCTGGAATTGAAACTTTAGAATTGCTCTCGTACTTAATAATAAGCTCTATAAGTTTTTTCATCCTTGTTTCTTTTGTCCACTGAACAGGAGGAGCCGCAAATTTCTCTTTCTTCAAGCATTTATATATGTTCTCTCCATTTTTATTACCATAAAAGTGAACAAGCGCAAGATGAATATATGATTGGTCATCTATCCCTATGCAATTGATAATAGTATAGAGTTCCCTTTTGTCTATACCATTTACCTTTTCTGTCACTTTTACTGATAATGAACTGGTAATAAATTCATCATCAGATACAGGTTCTTTACCTTCTAGAATTTGAGTATTTGATGGATTTAAGCGATTAATTCTTTTGACATCCATTTCACGGTCCATCCAAAAATGAACTACTGCATCAAATCCTGTATCATTTGATACAATGACCATTTCATTGGTATTATCGGCATGTAACTCATATCCTAAATATGATACTAACTGAAAGTCCAATCCATTGTTGCCTTCATAACATTCAACGAATTCCGGCTTGTTAGTTGCACTCATTAACTGTATTGCCTGTGGATAAGCAATACGAGGTGAATGCCCTGTGTAGAAAACAAGAAATCGACTATTAGTTTTCCCTAATAAGTCAATCCAGCTATCTCCTACATTTTCGCTATCAATAAAATAAATTGTTGCCAAGTTCTATAACCTCATTACCAGAACGATTTTAGTCTATCACAAAAGCGTTATTTTTTCTAGTCCTGCACAGTAGATATTTACTCTCTCATACGTAAGTGTTATTGTAACAGTTCCTTCTGACAGCGTGGCGTTTATCAGTAGGATCTTGCTGTTGCTATCAGATACAGCGCCAAAACTGTCAGTAGGATAGAACGTGGGGTGGCACCCCATCTGCCGAATTTATACTACGGATATCAAAGTACTTTAATATGCTGGTGGAGGATGTGTTGTGATATAATAAATTTGTAACACCGTGTTCGAATAATATATTATAATATTACTCAAACAAGGAGGACGTTACTATGTCAGTACATTACACCGAAG
>OHPL01000797.1_pt1 | contig 18224 bp, 10 predicted proteins | sample 1577711 | NCBI WGS metagenome assembly OHPL01 (sample SAMEA3879538, study PRJEB24766) | human gut metagenome | biome: human-associated habitat; feature: feces | place: USA | collected 1985/1987
CTAATTAATAGAATTAAAAAAAGATTTTTATTAGTACATACGATAACAAAGATAGTGAAATTTGCGATATTAAAAAAGAAAGAAGAAGTAAAAATTTGTTTTGATTCTTCTTTCTTTTACAGGCAGACCTACAGCACGGAGCGGGACAACCGCTCTTCCGGCCGGTAAGCCGGCGACGGCTACCAGCCGCCGCCCAGCGCCTTGAACAGATTCACATAATTGATATACTGTTGAGCTACGAGGTTCACATATTCCATCTGCGACTGGTACATGTTTCTTTCGGCGTCGATCACGTCCAGATAGGCCGACATACCGTTGCGGTAGAGCGAATTGGTCATCGTGGCGATCTCGATATTGGCCCGGAGCAACCGGGCGTAATTCTCGGCCTGGCTGCGGTAGGTAGCGATGTCGAGCAGGCTCTTTTCCACATCGCCCAACGCTTCGAGCACGGTCTCCTCATAGGCGAACACGCTCTGATAATATCGCTCCCTGGCAACCTGCTCCTGCCGCTTGAGCTTGCCGAAATTAAAGATCGGCTGCACGAGCGACCCGACGGCCGACCACGCCCACGAATGACCGTCGGAAATACCTTCGATCGAACTGGAAACGATACCCCCGGCTCCGGTCAGCGTAATCGACGGAAAACGCTTGCTACGGGCAAGCCCCACGTTCGCGGCCGCCTCATCCATGTTGAACGAAGCCTCCATGATGTCGGGACGCCGCTCGAGCAATTCCGAAGGAAGTCCGACGGGAATATCCATTACCTGATAATTGTCCAGCAAGGCATCGTCGAAAGTTTCGTCCCCGAAATAGGAGGGATTCTCGCCGAGCAGGACACAAAGGGCCAGACGCGACTGCTCGACGGCACGCTGATACTGCGGAATATCGGCCTCGGCCTGATAGACGAGGCTCATGGCTTGCTGAAGGGCCACGCCGTTGGACATGCCGTAACGGGCGAGCGAATCCACGAGCGCCGCCGACTCCCGGCGCAGCACATAGCTCTGCCGGGCGATCCGCAGGTCGCGGGTGTATTGAAGCACGGTAAAATAGGAGGTGGCGACTTCCGCCGTCAGCGACAGCATCACGCCCCGGTAGCCCCATTCCGAAGAGTAGAGAGCTGCCTTAGCCGCCCGGTTAGCGCTGCGGAGTGTTCCGAAAAGGGGTACTTCCCAGGAAATCGACGGTTCGATCGTATATTGTTGGGTCGTACCGGTCGGCTCGGTATAGTTTCCCTGCGCCGAGACGTTCAGTCCCACCGAGGGAAGAAAAGGCGCACGGGCCACAGCGATATTGGCGCGTGCTTCGAAGATACGCGAAGCCGCCTGCGCCAGATTGCGGTTGTTTTCGAGCGCGTGCTCCACCAGGCGATTGAGCGTCGAATCCCCGAAAATCTCCCACCAGGCGAAAGGCAGCGACACCGAATCCTGCGGAAAATCGCCCGCGAAGCGATAATTCTCAGGCACTTCGACCTGCGCGTCGTAGAGTTTCGGAGTGCACGATGCCAGTGCGGCAGCGAACAGAATGATTGCAAAGTATCGTTTCATGACTCTTTTTGTTTTAACTCCCGCTTGCGTTCGAACTTGCCGACACGGGCAACCAGATAATACAGAGCAGGGTAGATGAAAATGCCCAGCATCGTGGCGAGCAACATACCGCCCACCAGAGCCATACCCATAATATTGCGGGCCGTAGCATAGACCCCGCTGGCGAAGATCAGCGGCATGACGCCCAGGATGAACGAGAAGGCGGTCATCATGATCGGCCGCATACGCAGCCTCGCCGCCTCGATCGTCGCGGCCTTCAGGTCCATGTTCTTCTCGAAGAAGAGCTGATCGGCATATTCCACGACCAAAATGGCATTCTTGGCCGAAAGACCGATCAGCATGACCAACGAGATCTGCATGTAGATATTATTGATAAACTCGGGGCTGACCAGGTACGCCGCACCGACAAATAACAGTGCGCCGAGCACCGCGAGCGGGACACTCAACAGGATCGCCAGCGGCAGCCCCCAGCTGTTGTAGAGGGCCGAAAGAGTCAGGAACACGAAGACAATAGCCAGCAGGTAAACGGCGCCGCTGCTGCCCGAAGCCGTCTTTTCCTGATAGGATAAGCCGCTCCAGGTGGTTCCGACCGCCTCGGGCAGCACGTCGGCGGCCACCGCTTCGATGGCGTCCATCGCCTGACCGGTCGAAACTTTCGCGGCGGGATTGACCGTCAGCTCGATCGACCGGTAGAGGTTGAACTGCGAGACGAATTCGACACCCGTAGTATCCCGTACGGTCGTGAACGACGAAACGGGAATCGAGTTGCCCTGACCGTCGTCCACGAAATAGCTTTCGAGCGAATACTTGTCACGACGGTACTCGGGCGCAGCCTGGATATAAGTCTGGTAAAGTTTTCCGAACCGGTTGAAATTGTTGATATAGGAACCGCCGAGCAGAGTGCTCATCGTCTTGTAGAAACTCCGGAGCGGCACGCCCTGTGCCAGCGCTTTCTCCTTATCGACTTCGATTCGCCGCTGGGGGATGCCGGCGTTGAACTGGGTGGTCACGGAGCCGATCTGCGGCTGCTTGCGCAGCGAATCCATGAAGCGCATGGTTTCGTCCGCCAGGAACTCCGTACCCCGGCCTTCAAGATCCTGTACCTGCAACGTAATGCCGGACGTTACGCCCAAACCGGGGATCGATGGCGAGATAAAGGCGTAGCTGACGGCCTCGGGAACTGCCACGTACAACTCCTCCGTCAAGGCGGAAGCGATCTGAGAAGAGGTCTTGCTGCGCTGGCTGTAATCGACCAGCTTCACGAAGATAATACCGCTGTTGCTCGAAGCGATACCCGCCAGCATATTGAAACCGGCGGCAAAGGAGGTCGCCTCGACATCCGGACGCTGCCGGACGAGTTCATCGACCCGCTGCATCGCCTTGACGGTGGTTTGCAGGGATGAAGCCTCGGGCGTCTGCACGAAGACCATGACATACCCCTGATCCTCGTCGGGCAGGAAGCCCGAAGGCAGGAAGTGCCAGATCACGGCGATAGCGGCAAGGGTTACGGCGACGATTCCTCCGGTACGCTTCAGGTGACCGATAAAACGGGTGGTAGCCGATGTGTATTCTTCGGTACGTTTGCCGAACCAGCGGTTGAAAGCGGCGAAGAATCCCTTCTGCACCTTCGGGCGCGGCTTGAGCAGCAACGCGCACAGCGCAGGCGAAAGGGTGAGGGCATTGAACGAAGAGATGCAGACCGATACGGCGATCGAGATCGAGAACTGCTGGAACAGCAGACCCGTGATACTCCCCATGAACGATACGGGAATAAACACGGCCAGCAGTACGACGGTCGTAGCGACGATCGGCGACGAGACGCTGTGCATCGCTTCGACGGTCGCCTGCTTCGCACTCAGCCCCTTCTCGATATTGACCTGCACGGCCTCGACCACCACGATCGCATCGTCGACCACCAGGCCGATGGCCAGCACCATGCCCAACAGCGAGATGATATTGATCGAGAAGCCGAGCAGCGGGAAGAGCGCGAAAGCGCCGATGATCGACACCGGAATCGCCAGCAACGGGATGAGCGTCGCACGCCAGTCCTGCAGGAAGAGGAAGATGATGGCGATCACCAGAATCAGAGCGATAATGAGCGTAACGAAAATATCCTTCACGCCGGCTTCGATACTGGTCGTGGCATCGACCATCGAAGTATAGGTAATGCCATCGGGGAAGCGCTTGGAAAGGCGCTCCATTTCGGCCTTGACCGAATTGCCCACATCGACGGCATTGCTGCCCGGTTGCTGATAAATGACAAGCAGGGCGGTCGGGTCGCTATTGAAGAGCGATTCGACACCGTACTGGCGGCTGCCGAGAGCCACGTCAGCAATATCGCTCAACCGAACCTGCTCGCCTTCGGGAGTGGTGGAGATAATGATGTCGCCGAACTGCTCCGCATCGTAGATCTGGGGCGGCATGGTCACCGTATAGGTATAAGTCACGTCGCCCGCAGCGGGTTCCCCGCCGAACTTGCCCGCCGGAAAGATGCCGCCCTGCGCTTCGACAGCCGCAAAAACCTCGTCGAGCGAGATCTTGTAGTAATCCAACAGGTCGGGCTTCAGCCAGATACGCATGGCGTATTCACCGGCGCCCATAATGTCCACCTTACCTACGCCGTCGATCTTCAACAGTTCGTTCTGGATGTTGATATAGGCGTAGTTGGAGAGAAAATCGCCGGTGTAGCGTCCGTCGCTGGTGAGCGAATAGACGATCAGAAAGCCGGTCATGGTCTTGCGCGTGGTGACGCCCTGCTGGGTCACCGACGCGGGAAGTTGCGAAAGGGCCGTCGAAACATTGTTCTGCGTAAAAATAGCGTCCATGTTCGGATCGGATCCGATATCGAAGGTCACCTGCAGATTCATCGACCCGTCGTTGGCGCTCGTAGCCTGCATATAGAGCATATCGCTGACACCCATGATGCTCTGCGAAACGGGCGTGGCGACCGCATTGTTCACGGTTTCGGCATCGGCACCGGGATAGGTCGTCGAAACTTCGACGACAGGAGGCGTAATGTCGGGATACTGCTCGATCGGCAGGTCGAATATAGAAATGATACCCAGCAGCACGATAGCTGCCGCCAGCGCAATGGAGAAAATGGGCCGCGCGATGAAAAATTTTCCCATACCTGCCTATTTTTTAACGGGAACGACCCGCATTCCCTGACGAAGTTTCTGCAAACCGGTCACAGCGACCGTTTCTCCCGGTTCCAGGCCCGACTCGATGGCCCACATTCCGCCGAACGTCTCGCCCGGCGTAACCTTGCGGTATTCGGCCGTGCTGTCCGGCCGGATTACCCAGACCGACGATACGTCGAGAGTCTGCACGACACTCTGCTGCGGCACCAGTACACGGGGCAGCTTCGCCCCGATATTGGCTTCGACACGCGCGAACTGTCCGGTCTTGAGCCGGTAGGAAGGATTCGGGAAGCGGACGATCAGCACGATCGTCCCCGTAGCCGAAGATACGGCCGTCCGGGTGTAATCGTACTTGCCGAAAAGCGGATAGCGGGTACCGTCCGCCTCGTAAAGCACGATCTCCGAAAGCAGTTCGGCGTTGTCGTAGATATTCGTCCGATTGCTGTCCAACCGAAGGAATTGCGTCATCGGAATCGCAATGGGGACCTGGACCGTATCAATATTCATAATCGTGGTGAGGGTCGGAATTTGCGTACCCGGACCGACATAATCACCGACGGAGCCGTTCGAAGATTCGATAATGCCGTCTATCTGTGCATAGATCTTCGTGTAGCCCAGATTGAGCTGGGCATTCCGCAGAGCCTGCCGGGCCGACTTCACGTCGGCCTCCGAAGCGGCGTACTGCGCCGTATATTGGTCGAGTTGCGTACCGCTGATGGCATTGATCTTGGCCAGCGGCACCGCCCGGTCGAAATTGTTCTTGGCTTCGAGCGCCAGCGCACGGCTCGACTCCAGAGCCGCTTGAGCCGAAAGCAGGGCAGTGTAATACTCACTGTCGTCGATTTCGAAAATCAACTGACCCTTGCGCACGGGCATACCTTTTTTATAGTGCCGGGCTACGAGAAACCCGCTCACACGGGGTTCGACCACCACTTCGTTATCGCTGTTGATCTGGGAAATGAAGCTCCGCCGCGTATAGAGCAAATCGAACTCGGCGACAGCGATTTCGATCTCCATCGGCGGCATCTGCCCGGTATGTCCGGAACGGGAACCGCAGGAAACCGCGAGCAAAGAGAGCGCGAGCAGGATAAAGGGAATTGAAGACGATCTGTAACACATAGTTTCTGCATTTTTCGAAATACACGGCAAGTTATGTGCCTCAACTTGCGGTCAATTCAAATTTTTCGGAGAATAATGTCCCTTTCGGCCCCTCAGGGCGAGCCGGGAGCCCGAATCCGCCCCCCGGCAGGAGCACAGCGGACAGCCGCTCCCGCCTCCCGTCGAAAAACATCCCGTCGCATCCGAAACGAACGAACGGCCGGACAACATCCGGCATAAATGCTCCCGACGCATCCCGTCCCGGTTTTTACGATACCGGTTGAATTCCGGAAAAAGGGATGCGGCTGGTTTTGTTTTATTTCCGGTTTATGCTATCTTTGCGAAAATAACTTTTGCCCGGACCGGCCGTATTCCGGAAACACGGAACCGCATCGTTCAAGGAATACGCGCCGTTCTCACTCAAAATAAAAAATTCTCGCATGAAAAAACTATTCCGAACCCTGTTTGCCGCAGCCCTGTGCTGTCTGACATTCAAGGCGACAGACGCCTGCACCAACTTCATCATCACCCGGGGAGCCTCCTCGGACGGCTCGGTGATGGTCTCCTACGCCGCCGACTCCCACCAGCTCTACGGCGCACTCTACAAAACCTTCGCCGGGCGCTACAAACCCGGCACGATGCTCCCGGTCTATGACTGGGACTCGGGCCGCTACCTGGGAGAAATTCCGCAAGCGGCACAAACATACGCCACGATCGGCAACATGAACGAACATTCGCTCATCATCGCCGAATCGACCTACGGCGGACGCGAGGAGCTGGTCGATTCGACGGGCCGCATCGATTACGGCTCGCTCATCTACATCACCCTGCAACGCGCCAAGACTGCCCGCGAAGCGATCCGGATCATCGTGGATCTGGCCAACACCTACGGCTACGCTTCGAGCGGCGAATCCTTCTCGATCGCCGACCGGAACGAAGCCTGGATCATGGAGCTGATCGGCAAGGGCTACAAGGACGACGGCAAGGGCGGCAACGCCCGCAAGGGAATCGTGTGGGTGGCGCGCCGCATTCCCGACGGTTATGTGTCGGGCCATGCCAATCAGGCGCGCATCACGACCTTCCCGCTCGACGATCCCGAGAACTGCCTCTACGCTCCCGACGTGATCTCCTTCGCCCGTGAAAAGGGCTATTTCAACGGCCCGGACGAGGAGTTCAGCTTCTGCGATGCCTACGCTCCGGCCGATTTCGGCACAGTGCGCGGATGCGACGCCCGCGTGTGGGCGTTCTTCCGCACCGTAGCGGACGACATGGATCAATACACGGACTATGCAATGGGATACAACATGTCCAACCGGATGCCTCTCTGGGTGAAACCCCGCACCAAAGTCGATCCCAAGACCGTTTTCGACGCCATGCGCGACCACTACGAAGGAACTCCGATGGACATGACCCAGGACATCGGTGCGGGCGGACATGCCCTGCCGTACCGCTGGCGCCCGATGGATTTCGAAGTGGACGGCGTAACCTACCTGAACGAGCGTGCGGTAGCAACCCAGCAGACCGGATTCTGGTTCGTGGCACAGGCCCGGCCCTGGCTGCCGGACGACATGGGCATCCTCTGGTTCGGGGTGGACGACGCAGCGACATCCTGCCTGACGCCGATCTACTGCTCGGCAACCGAGGTTCCCGAATGTTTCCGCGAGGGCAACGGCACGATGCTCAAATATTCGCCCACGTCGGCATTCTGGCTCTTCAACCGCGTAACCAACTTCGCCTATCTGCGTTACGATCTGATCGCGGCCGACATCCGCAAGGTGGTTGACGAGTGGGAGAATACCCGTTTGGAGGAGGTCAAACAGATCGACGCAGCCACAGAGGGCGACTCGCCCAAGAAACGGCAGAAACGGCTTACCCGTTATTCGGTGGATATGGCCCAGCAACTCTTCGACCGCTGGACGGAACTCGACCGGTACCTGCTCGTCAAATACATCGACGGCAACCTGAAGAGCGAAACCGAACCGGGTAAATTCCTCGACAACGGCAACGGGCGCGACATTCCCGACAAGATCCAGTTCCCGGGCTATAACGAAAAGTGGAAACGCGCCGTAGTAGCCGACCACGGTGAAGTGCTGAAAGTAATTCAATAAATACATACAAAAAATATGAAATACGATATCATTGTGATCGGCAGCGGTCCGGGCGGTTACGTAGCCGCCATCCGCGCTGCTCAACTGGGTAAGAAAGTGGCTGTCGTAGAGCGTGCCGAGGCCGGCGGCGTATGCCTCAACTGGGGTTGCATCCCGACCAAAGCGCTGCTCAAGAGCGCCCAGGTTTACAACTATTGCAAGTCGGCCGAACATTACGGACTCGACTTCGCAGGCGAAGTGCGGCCCAACCTCGAAAAGATCGTAGCCCGCTCGCGCGGCGTGGCCGAAACGATGAACAAAGGCGTGTTGTTCCTGCTCAAAAAGAACAACGTGGAGCTGATCAACGGCTTCGCAAAACTGAAAGGAAACGGCCGGATCGACGTGGACGGCACGGAGTACGAAGCTGACCACATCATCCTCGCCACCGGAGCACGGCCCCGCGAAATGCCGTTCATGCCCATCGACGGAGAGCACGTGATCTCCTCGAAGCAGGCGCTCGTACTGCCCAAACTGCCCGAAACGATGATCGTCGTGGGATCGGGTGCCATCGGCAGCGAGTTCGCTTATTTTTATGCCGCGCTGGGTGTGAAGGTCACCATCGTCGAGTATCTGCCCCAGATCATGCCCCTCGAAGACGAAGAGGTCGCCAAAACCATGGAACGCTCGTTCCGCAAGCTGAAAGCGACCATACTTACTTCGACCACCGTGAAATCGGTGAAAGTCAATGCCGAAGGCAAATGCGACGTCGAGGTGGAAGGCAAGAAGGGCACGGAAACGCTGGTAGCCGATATCGTCCTCTCGGCCGTCGGCATCAAATCCAACATCGAGGGGATCGGCCTGGAAGAGTTGGGCATCAAGACCGAACGCGACAAAGTCATCGTCGATAAACAGTACCGCACCAACGTACCGGGCATTTACGCCATCGGCGACATCGTACCCGGTCCGGCCCTGGCGCACGTAGCGTCGGCCGAAGCGCTCTGCTGCGTGAATGCCATCTGCGGCCTACACTCCGAGCCGGTGGACTACACGACGATTCCCTCGTGCGTATTCACCTCGCCGGAAGTGGCTTCGGTCGGTATGACCGAACGACAGGTCAAGGAGATGGGTATCGACTACAAAGTGGGACGCTTCCCCTTCACCGCTTCGGGCAAAGCGACCGCCGCAGGCGACCGCGACGGCTTCGTAAAACTGATCTTCGACCAGAACGACAAGCTGCTGGGAGCACATCTGGTGGGAGCGAACGTAACCGAAATGCTGGCCGAGCCGACGCTTGCCAAATCGCTGGGAGCGACGGCGCAGCAAATTGCACACACAATCCACGCACACCCGACCATGAACGAAGGAGTTATGGAGGCGGCCGAGGTAGCTCTGGGTGCCGCGATCCACGTATAAATCGAAAATTACCGCAATGCGAACGGGGACGGCCTGCACAGGATCGTCCCCGTTTCATTTGCATACGCCCGTCAAGGAGTAATCGATAACACCGAAGGAATCATGGCCCCGGGACGATCGGCGATTGAATGAAAAGAAAAGCGGCCGAACGAAACAATCGAAGAGAAAACCGCCCGAACATAAGGGAAAACAGGCTGCCGGATCGAAGCGAAGGCGGCCTCTACTTTTCCACCGATGAAAAATAGCGGAGAGCGGGCAGCCGGGTTTCCCGCACGAATACTTCCGGCGGATAGAGCACATCGCTCAGGAAAAGGCCCTGGGCGGGTGCTCCGGCACTCGACCGCGAAAGATCGCGGCTGGCGACGATGTCGCGGAACTGTTCAACGGTATAACGTCCCCGGCCCACATCGACCAGCGTGCCGACGATAGCCCGCACCATATTCCGCAGAAAGCGGTCCGCACGAATCGTAAAGCAAAGCGTACCGTCCCGGCCGACCGTCCAGTCGGCCCGTTTGAGATGGCAGATATTGGTCTTGTTGTCGGAATTGAGTTTGGCGAAGGAGGTAAAGTCCTCATACTCCATCAGAACGTCGGCCGCACGGTTCATCGCCGCCACGTCCAGAGGGACGTAATATTGCCAGGAAGCGGCTCGTGTAAAGGGATTCTTGCGCGGTTCGATATAATAGCGGTACTCCCGCTCCCGGGCACTGAAACGGGCGTGGGCATCGGCCGCGACCGGCACGATACGGCTTACGGCGATATCGCCGGGAAGCATATGGTTGAGCTTGAAAACGACCTGTTCCGGATCGGCGACGGGAGAGGAAGTGTCAAAATGCGCCACGTAATAGGAGGAATTCACTCCCGTATCGGTGCGTCCGGCACCGGTCAGCAGAATCGGTTCACGGAGCAGGGTAGAGATTGCCCCTTCGATCGTCTGTTGTACTGACGGCATATCGGGTTGCCGCTGCCAACCGCAATAGGCTCCGCCGTTGTATCTCAATTCGATAAAATAACGCATCGTTTTTCCATTTATCACATCTTGCAGGCAGTCGCCCGCATTTCCGGGAGAAATCCCAGACGAGCTTCCCCCGAATCTTTCGATCCCGCACCGAGAATCACCCCCGACCGGGCCTCCATTCGCAAAAAGAATCCGAACCCGTGATGCTCTGCAAAGATAGTGAAAGGTGAGAGCAATCGTGCGGGCTTGCACGCAAAGATTGCCGAACCGCCTCCTATCTTCCGCAAAGATAGCGAAAGCCGAGAGAAAACGGGAACTTGTTCCCAGTTTTCCGAGGCGCATCCTATTTAAGACTATGTCAAAGATAATAAAATCCGGAACGCCAACTCCGTTCCATAAAAAACGAGGTCGAAACCCGATAGGATTTCGACCCCGCATCTATACTATCCCGCGATTATTTGCGCGGCTTGATGTTCAGTTTCACCGGACGAATCATATTCTCGGGCTTGAGAATCGTGTCAAGCTCCTCCTTCGAGAGAATACCGTGCTCGAGCACCAGATCATAGACGCCGCGGCCCGTAGCGAGAGCCTCCTTAGCGATCTTGGTCGAATTCTTGTAACCGATGATCGGGTTGAGAGCCGTCACCACGCCGATACTGTTCTTCACGTAATCGGCACAGCGCTCGCGGTTGGCCGTGATGCCGTCCACGCAGAGCGTGCGGAGCGTATCGAAGCCGTTCATCAGCAACTCGGCGGACTCGAAATCGCACTGGGCCATCACCGGCTCCATAGCGTTGAGCTCCATCTGGGCCGCCTCGCCGCTCATCGTAACGCACAGCTCGTTGCCGATCACCTTGTAGGCGATCTGGTTCATCACCTCGGGGATCACGGGGTTCACCTTACCCGGCATGATCGACGATCCCGGCTGACGGGCCGGCAGGTTGAACTCGGCCAGACCGCAGCGGGGACCCGAAGCCAGCAGGCGCAGGTCGTTGCAGATTTTGTTCATCTTCACGGCGACACGCTTCATGGCGGAAGCGTAACCGACCAGGCACGAAGTATCGGACGTAGCGCCTACCAAGTCGCCCGTCAAACGGATCTTCCAACCGGTGATGCGGGCGATGTTCTCGGTGCACAGCTCGGCGTAGCCCGGCTCGGCGCAGATACCCGTACCGATCGCCGTAGCACCCATATTGATCGTCAGGAAATCCTCGGCAGCTTCGTTCAGGTGAACGATCTCATCGCGCAGGATGCTGGTGAAACCGTGGAAAGTCTGGCCCAAAGTCATCGGCACGGCGTCTTCGAGCTGCGTGCGGCCCATCTTGAGGACATCGGCGAACTCCGCAGCCTTCTTTTCGAAGGATTCGATCAGTTGCTTCAGGTGCTCGACCAGCTTCAGATGCGTAGCGTACATACCCAGGTGAATAGCCGTCGGGTAGGCGTCGTTGGTCGATTGCGCACAGTTCACGTCGTCGTTGGGCGAGCAGTACTGGTATTCGCCGTACTGATGGCCCATGATCTCCAACGCGCGGTTGGCGATCACTTCGTTGGCGTTCATGTTGGTCGTCGTACCGGCACCGCCCTGGATCATATCCACGGGGAATGCGTCGTGGTGCTTGCCGTCCATGATCTCGCGGCAGGCCTGTGCGATCGCATTGAACTTCTCGTCGGTGAGCAGCCCCAGCTTGTGATTGGCTTCCGCAGCTCCCAGCTTGGTAATGGCGAGTCCCTTGATGAAGAGGGGATACTCGTTCAAATGGAATTTGCTGATCCGAAAGTTCTCGATACCCCGCAGGGTCTGGACACCGTAAAGTACGTCGGCAGGCAACTCTACGCTGCCGAGCAGGTCGCTCTCCGTACGCATTTTCTGATTATTTGCCATAATACTTATAATTTATAATTGTTTTTGACGTTTAAGTTTCGATCCGTCGCGAATTTAATTCGACAAAATTAACACTTTATTTTCAATTCGTGCCAACAAACCATATAAACTTGAAACTATTTTTTATTTCGGCGGCGAATAGCTATATTTGCGATAATATACCGTAAAATCCCCTTCAGCCAATGAAAGCAGCGATCATCGGACACGGCAAAATGGGCCGTGAAATCGAAAAAATACTCCTCGAAAGGGGACACCGTATCGGCGCCGTCATCGACGAGGCGAACGCATCGGAACTGGATGCCGCACACCTGGCCGGCATCGACGTAGCACTGGAGTTCACGACCCCCGACGCGGCCTACGGCAACATCCGGGCGTGCATCGACGCAGGGATTCCGGTCGTCAGCGGCACGACAGGCTGGACAAATCGTCTGGAGGAGTTGCGCAGCTATTGCCGGGAAAAAGGCGGTGCACTCTTCTACGCCTCGAACTACTGCCTGGGCGTCAACCTGATGTTCCGTCTCAACCGCAGGCTGGCCCGGATGATGGAGCGCTTCGACGCCTACGACGTACGGATCGAAGAGATTCACCACACACAGAAAAAGGATGCTCCGAGCGGCACGGCCATCACGCTGGCAGAAGGGATCATCAGCGAAATCGGGCGGAAGACGGGCTGGGTGAATGAACCCAGCGACGATCCTTCGCAAATTGTCGTCACCTCCCTGCGCGAAGGAGCGGTTCCGGGTACACACACGGTAACTTACGAATCGGACGACGACCGGATCGAACTCAAACATACGATCAAAAACCGCCGGACACTGGCTCTGGGCGCCGTCGTCGCTGCGGAGTTCCTCTGCGGCAAAAAGGGTGTCTATACGATGGACGACCTGCTGAAATAAACGATACAGAACATGGGAAAAATCAAAGCTTTCTTCCGCAACAAGTGGGTGGGATTCACCCTGGCAAGTATTTTATACATCCTCTGGTTCGTCCTCTGGACGGGCAACTGGTGGCTGCTGCTGGGCGAAATCGTCATCTTCGACCTTTATATCACGCGTTATTTCTACAAGTACGTCTGGCGGCACAACGCCGAGATGTGCAAGAAAAGCAAAAGTTACAAAGCCGTTTACGAATGGGTGAATGCGATCATTTTCGCCACCGTCGTAGCGTCGCTGGTACACATCTTCTTCTTTCAGATGTACGTGATTCCCTCGTCGTCGATGGAGAAATCGCTGCTGGTGGGGGACTATCTCTACGTCAGCAAGGTAGCCTACGGTCCCCAGATGCCCAATACCCCGGTGGCATTTCCGTTCGTACACCATACGATGCCTTTTTCGAAAACCAAAAAATCGTTCTCCGAAAGCGTCAAATGGCCTTATCACCGCCTCAAGGGACTGGGCCGAATCGAGCGCAACGACGTAGTGGTATTCAACTTTCCGGCAGGCGATACGGTGCTGCTCGAACGACAGGACGTTTCGTACTACGACGTGCTGCGGCAATATCAGCAAACTTTCGGACATCAGGCCGGCCGCGAACGGCTGATGCAGGAATACACGGTCATCACGCGCCCGGTGGACAAGCGTGAAAACTACATCAAACGCTGCATCGGCCTCCCGGGGGATTCGATACGAATCGAGGAAACGGCGGTTTACGTCAATGGAAAGCCGCAGGAGCCCGTCGCCGGAAAACAGTTCATGTATCTGGTGGAAACCACCTCGCCGATCACCCAATACGCACTCGACAATCTGGGTATCACCGAATGGAGCAACAAGGGCACGCTCTACTACATGGCGCTCACCGACGAAAACGCCGCAGAACTGGAGAAGCTGGACAACGTCGCTTCCGTACAGAAATACATCGCTCGCAGTCCCAATTTCGATGTCTTTCCGCAGGATCGCCGCTATGCGTGGAATCAGGACAACTATGGCCCGATCTGGATTCCCCAAGCGGGAACGGCCGTTGCGCTGACGGCCGACAACCTGCCCCTGTACCGGCGGATTATCGAAACGTACGAAGGCAACGACCTGCGTGTGGACGAAGAAGGAAAGATCTTCATCAACGGCGAACAGACCGACACCTATACTTTCCGGATGAACTATTACTGGATGATGGGCGACAACCGCCACAATTCGGCGGACTCCCGCTTCTGGGGATTCGTTCCCGAAGACCACATCGTCGGCAAAGCCTCCTTCATCTGGCTGTCGCTAGATCCCGAAAAGAGCTTCCCCGCGAACATCCGCTGGAACAGGATGTTCACCAAAGTCAAATAAAACAAGGGTAGTCGTGACCTCGGACAGTTATCATACGCTTGCCGGGCCTGCGGAAGCCATCTACAAAGAGAAAAGCAGCAAGTTCCTCGCTTATGCCTATCCGGTCGAAAGCGAGGAGGAGATTCGCACGCTGCTCGATGCGCTGCGCAAGAAATATTACGACGCGACGCACCACTGTTACGCGTGGCGGTTGGGTCCGCACGGCGAAACGTTCCGCGCCAACGACGACGGAGAGCCTTCGGGCACGGCGGGCAAGCCGATCCTCGGTCAGCTTCTGTCCAACGAATTGGTCAACTGCCTGATCGTCGTGGTGCGTTATTTCGGCGGTACGAAACTCGGGGTGTCGGGCCTGATCGGTGCCTACAAGGAGTCGGCGGCCGAAGCGATCCGAGCGGCCGAAATCGTGGAGCGGACGGTCGATAAGGTCGTGGAGGTGGAGTTTTCGTACCTGGCGATGAACGACGTGATGCGCGTGGTCAAGGAAGAACAGCCCCGGGTACTGACGCAGCAGTTCGACAACCTCTGTCGGATGACGCTGGCGATCCGGCAAAGTCTCGCAGGAGGTATGATCGGCAAACTGGAAAAGATCGAGGACGTGACCCTCGAAGTGAAATAATATCGGTCCGGCCCGGAACACGCACGGCGCAGGGACCGGATCCACGTGAAAAACCATGGCAAAAGAACAAAAGTCCATTTATATAAAAGGTGCACGGGTGCACAACCTCAAAAACATCGAGGTCGAAATTCCGCACAACCGACTGGTCGTCATCACGGGACTTTCGGGTTCCGGCAAATCGACCCTCGCCTTCGACACGATCTTCGCCGAAGGGCAGCGCCGCTACGTGGAGAGCCTCTCGGCCTATGCCCGACAATTCCTGGGCAAGATCAACAAGCCCGATGTGGATGTCATTACGGGTATCGCTCCGGCCATCGCCATCGAACAGAAGGTCAATACCCGCAACCCGCGTTCGACGGTCGGCACCACGACCGAACTGTACGACTACCTTAAACTGCTCTACGCCCGCATCGGACACACCTTCTCGCCCGTATCGGGACAGGAGGTCAAGTGCTACACCGAGGACGACGTGGCGCAGTATATCCTCTCCCTGCCCGAAGGCAGCCGCGTGGCAGTCGCAGCGCCGCTGCAACTGCGCGAAGGGCAGGGCGTTATCGAAAAGCTAACCCTGGTGCTGGGCGAAGGCATCCTGCGCATACATGCGGCGGGAGAGACTCTGCCGATCGAGGATTTTCTGCCCCGCGTGGACGGAAACACCCGTGCCGAAGATATCTCGATCGTAGTCGATCGTGCCAAAGTTTCGCAGGACGGCGACCTGCCGACCCGCCTGCGGGATTCCGTAGCCCGTGCTTTCTCCTATGGAAACGGGGTTTGCCGAATCGTCACGCCCGAAGGCGTCAAAGAGTTCTCGGCCCGTTTCGAGGCCGACGGCATCGAATTCGAGCCTCCGACCGAACATCTCTTCAGCTTCAACAACCCGCTGGGCGCCTGCCCGACGTGCGAAGGTTACGGCAAGATCATCGGCATCGACGAGGACCTGGTGATCCCCGACAAACGCAAGACCATCTACGAGGACGCCGTGGCCTGCTGGCGCGGAGAAACCATGCGGGCGTGGAAAGACCAGCTCGTAGCCAATGCCTACAAGTTCGATTTTCCGATCCATACGCCGTTCTACCAGCTTACGGCCGAACAGAAACGGCTTCTGTGGCGCGGCAACGAGTATTTTCACGGCTTGAACGATTTCTTCGCCTACATCGACAGCGAACGGCGCAAGATCCAGTTCCGGGTGATGAAAGCCCGCTACACGGGCAAAACCGTCTGTCCCGACTGCGGCGGCTCGCGCCTGCGCAAAGAGGCCCTTTACGTCAGAATCGGCGGCAAAACCATCGCCGACCTGGTCGCGATGCCGGTGGAGACGCTCGCCGATTTCTTCGCCTCGCTCGAGTTGGACGCTCACGACACGAAAACCGCCGCACGCATTCTCACTGAGATACGCAACCGCCTGCAATACCTCATGGACGTGGGGCTGGGCTACCTGACCCTCGACCGCCTCTCCTCGACGCTTTCGGGCGGCGAAAGCCAGCGCATCAATCTTTCGACCTCGCTGGGAAGCAACCTCGTGGGCTCGCTCTATATTCTCGACGAGCCGTCGATCGGCCTGCACCCGCGCGACACGAACCGTCTGGTCGGTGTGCTCGAACAATTGCGCGACATCGGCAACACGGTAATCGTCGTCGAGCACGAAGAGGAGGTGATCCGCGCCGCCGACTGGATCGTCGATATCGGCCCGGAGGCGGGCTACAACGGAGGAGAGGTCGTCTTCAGTGGACCGCTGAAAGCCTTATTAAAAGAGAAGAAAAGCCTGACGGCCGACTACCTTACGGGACGCCGCAAAATCGCAGTGCCCACCTCGCGGCGCAGCCCGGCAGCGTGGATCACCGTGAAGGGGGCCCGGCAGAACAACTTGAAAAACATCGACGTGCGGATTCCGCTCGGGGTGATGACCTGCATCACGGGCGTAAGCGGCAGCGGCAAATCGTCGCTCGTCAACGAGATCATCTACAAAAAGCTGGGCGCGGACCTCAACCGCATGAAGGCGCACGCGGGAAAGCACCGTGCCATCGAGGGCGAGGAGAATCTGGACAAGGTCATCTGCATCGACCAGAGTCCCATCGGGCGCACGCCGCGCTCGAACCCAGCGACGTACACCAATCTCTTTAATGACATCCGCGACCTGTTCGCCTCCACGCCGGACGCGAAGGCGCGGGGCTACAACGCGGGGCGCTTCAGCTTCAACGTGCGCGGCGGACGCTGCGAGGCCTGCGGCGGCGACGGTCAGCTCAAGATCGAGATGCACTTCCTGCCGGATATTTACGTTCCCTGCGAGGTGTGCAAGGGCAAACGCTACAACCGCGAGACGCTGGAAGTCCACTATAAGGGCAGGAGCATCGCGGACGTGCTGGAGATGACGGTGGAGGAGGCGCTGGAGTTCTTCCGCGACCTGCCGAAGCTGGCGAACAAGCTCGAGACGCTGCGCGACGTGGGACTGGGGTATATCAAGCTCGGACAGTCCTCCACCACGCTCTCGGGCGGCGAGGCGCAGCGCGTGAAGCTCGCGACCGAGCTATCGAAGCGCGCGACGGGACGCACCATCTATATCCTCGACGAGCCGACCACCGGCCTGCACACGGACGATGTGCGAAAGCTCTTAGAGGTCTTGCAGAAGCTGACCGACGCGGGCAACACGGTGCTCGTCATCGAGCACAATCTGGACGTCATCAAATCGGCGGACTATCTCATCGACCTCGGCCCCGAGGGCGGCAGCGGCGGCGGCACGCTCGTCGCCTGCGGCACGCCGGAGGAGGTCGCGGCGTGTGAGGCGTCCTACACGGGACAGTACTTGAAGAAGGTTTTATAAGCGGCTTCGCACCTTTTTCGGCGGTTTTTCATAAGCTGGCGCGAGAGGGGTGGAGAAATGCAGCTTTTGCAGGACGGCGTGATCGCGGCGCTTGCCGCAGTGGGGCTGGCGACGATCGTATGGTTCACCGTTACGGCGCTGACGCATCCGCGCGAGCGGGTGCGCAGCGAGACGGCGGTGATCGTGCCCGCGCGGGGCGCGGCGGAGACGCTGGAGCACACGGTGCGGACGCTCGAGAGCGAGCGCTACGCCTCGGGCGGCTTTTCGCGCATCATCATCGCGGACTGCGGCATGGACGAGGACGCGCAGCGCGTGGCGCAGCTGCTGTGCCGCGAGAGCTTCGATGTGACGGTCTGCCCACAGGGCGATCTCGCGCGGCAATTCGACTGAACGAAAGAGAA
>OHPL01000823.1_pt1 | contig 17921 bp, 17 predicted proteins | sample 1577711 | NCBI WGS metagenome assembly OHPL01 (sample SAMEA3879538, study PRJEB24766) | human gut metagenome | biome: human-associated habitat; feature: feces | place: USA | collected 1985/1987
GCGAAATCCTCGCCATGTTCAACCGCCGCTACGTCATGTTGGTCGCCGTGTGTTTTGTGCTGGCCGTCCCGGTAAGCATCTGGGCCGTCAGGCACTGGCTCGCAGGCTTCGCCTATGCCGTGCCGCTGTATTGGTGGGTCTTTGCCCTGGCACTGGCGGGGGTGCTGGCCGTCACGGCACTCACCGTCACCGTCCGCTCGTGGCGTGCCGTTAACGAAAACCCGGCCGAATCCGTGAAATCCGAATAAATCAAATTAATATCAACAATAAAAACCTGTTTGTTATGTCAATGCTGAAAGTTGAGAACCTCAAGAAGGTTTTCCGTACCGAAGAGATCGAGACCATCGCACTGAACGGCGTGACGTTCGAAGTGAAGGAGGGTGAATTCGTCGCCGTCATGGGTCCCTCGGGCTGCGGCAAGTCCACGCTGCTCAATATCCTGGGGCTTCTGGACAATCCCACCTCGGGCAGCTATATGCTGCTCGACCACGAGGTCGCCGGGTTCAAGGAAAAAGACCGCACGAAATTCCGCAAGGGGAATATCGGGTTTGTCTTCCAGTCGTTCAACCTGATTGACGAACTGAATGTCTTCGAGAACGTCGAGTTGCCGTTGATCTACATGCGCGTCAAGGCGTCCGAGCGCAAGCGTCGTGTCAACGAGATCCTGAGCCGCATGAATATTTCGCACCGCGCCGAACACTTCCCCCAGCAGCTCTCGGGCGGACAGCAGCAACGTGTGGCCATCGCCCGTGCCGTGGTGTCGAACCCCAAGCTGATCCTGGCCGACGAGCCCACGGGTAACCTCGACTCGAAGAACGGCCGCGAGGTGATGGAACTGCTTTCGGAGTTGAACCGCGAGGGTACGACCGTCATCATGGTGACCCACTCGCAGCACGATTCGACTTACGCGCACCGGGTGCTGCACCTGTTCGACGGCGAGCTGGTCAAGGATCTCGCCAACAAATTGTAATTCCTGTCCCTGACCGATAAAAAGTTCATTCCATAAGCGGGGAGGCCGGAGTATTCCGGCCTCTTTTGTGCCGTCCCTGTTCGTGTCCCGTGCGGAGCCTGTTGTGTTTCTGGGGTACGGACGGCACGCGGCGGTGCCGGACTGTGCGGCCCGAATACCTTTCCGGGGAGGGGCTCCGGGGAAGGGCGGGCATGTCGATGCAGCCACGGGCTGCGGGTAACAGCGGCAGGGTGCAAAGATTCGGGGCATAGGCTTCCGGAACGTCGAAGTACATAATTGTCGGTAATTATACGCCCTCGGATGCCGCCCGGAGCCGTTCCGGGTCATTTTAGGTATTTTCGCGTATTGACCTTTTGCGCCGGAATCACGACTTTTGTGAACCCAAACGACCTTGTTTATGAGAATGATTTTGCCCGTATTGCTGCTGCTCGGCGTAATTGGAGCCGCTCGTGCACAGCAACCCGACACACAATCCGCGACAGCTTCGGTTGAGGAACTTTCGGCGGAAATCGCGGCGCTCAAAGCCAAAACGTCCACCTGGGACAAAGTGCTGGCCGCCCTGCCGAAAATTTCGGGATATGTCCAGACCGGTTACGAATGGAGCGACAATTCGTCGACCTTTTTTATCAAACGCGTACGTCTGAACCTGGCGGGCGCCATCGCTCCGAAACTGGATTACCGTGTCCAGATCGAATTCGCTTCGCCGAAAATCGTCGACGCCTACCTGTGTTACAAACCGTTCGATGAGCTCAACGTCCAGCTGGGCGAATACAAGCTGCCTTTTTCGATCGAGAATACCGACTATGTGCCGCTCAGATATGAGTTCATCGAATACCCCCTTTCGTTGCGCAAACTGATGGGTTTCAACGATCTATGCGGGCTTTCGGCCACTGGCCGCGACATGGGCGCGCAGCTGTTCGGAGGATTTTTCAAGCTCGACGGATACAGTATCCTGAACTACAACTTCGGCGTTTTCAACGGCGAGGGGCTGAACGTCAAAGATAAGAACAAAAGCAAGGACATCGTGGCGCGCCTTACGGTCAAGCCCGTCGCCGGATTGCAGTTCGCGGGATCGTACTACTGGGGCGAGTACGGCGAGGATTACCTGAAGCGCATCCGTTACGGTGCCGGTGCCTGCTACGATTACGGGCGCCTCGTCCTGCGCGGCGAATACATCTGCGGCACGACGGGCGGCCTCGACAGCGAGGGGTGGTATGCCGTGGCCGGCTGGCGCGTGGCCCGGACATTGTTGCCGACGGTGCGGTACGATACCTTTCTCGAAGACTGCTCCCGCGGTTCGAGCCGCCAGACCAATTATACGGCCGGGCTTACGTGGCAACCTGTGAAATACCTGCGCTGCCAGCTGGATTATACCTACGAAGATTTCGCCGCGCGGGATGTCGCCGGTCGCAATGTGGTGGCACTGATGCTCTCCGGCATATTTTAACCTGAAAAAATGATAAAGATGAAAAAGTGGATGGAACAATTCCGGGTCGAGGACTGGGTGGTGGTCTGGGTGAGCATTCCCCTGCTGGTGCTGGCCGCGGTCGCACCTTCCGCGCTGCCCAAAGTCCCCGCGACGCTGCTGGGCGGCGCTGCGTGGAGCAATATCGCCTGTCTCTTCGCCATCGTGCTGGTGGTGCTCTATGCCGGGTGCCTGATGCTGCGGCGACCGCTCAGGGGGCTGCTTGCGTCGCTCGTGGTCGTCTTCGCCGTCTCGTTGCTGGCGCAGATCGTCGCCAAGATCCCCTCCGTGTCGTATTACGGCTTCGAATCGGTATTCTTCTCGGTGCTCTTCGGGTTGCTGATCCGCAACGTGTGGCGTGTTCCCGCGTGGCTGAAACCCGCGATCCAGGGTGAATTCTACATCAAGATCGGCGTCGTGTGCCTCGGTGCCACGATCCTCTTCAGCGATGTGATGAAATCGGGTGTCTTCGGCCTCGTGCAGGCCTGCCTGGTGGTCGCCGTCGTGTGGTTCTTCGCCTTCCGGCTTTCGCGCCGCATGAAGGTCGACGAACGCTCGGCGATGATCCTTTCGAGCGGCGTGTCGATCTGCGGCGTGTCGGCCTGTATCACGGCGGCCCGCGTGGCGGGACCGGAAACTTTCGTACATCGTTTCGCTGGTGCTGATCGTCGTCGTGCCGATGATCTATCTGATGCCGTGGCTGGCGCATGTGATCCTGCCGCATATTTTCGACGATCCGCATGTCGTGCAGGAGGTTGCCGGGGCGTGGATCGGCGGTACGATCGACACTACGTCGGGTGTCGCCGCGTCGAGCATGATCGTGGGCGAGGTGGCCAACCAGCATGCCGTCATCATCAAGGCTGCGCAGAACGTACTGATCGGTGTGGTGGCGTTCTTCATCGCGCTTTACCTCTCGACGCGCCGCGGCGATAAGACCGGGCAGGCCCCGTCGCTGGGGATCGTGTGGGAGAAATTCCCGAAATTCATCATCGGCTTTGTTGCCGCATCGCTGGTGTTCAGCCTTTTGCAGGGAAACGGCCTCTTCACGGCCGATGCCAAGGGTAAACTTGCCGAGCCGGGTGTCGCCAAAATGTTCTCGACGGTATTCTTCTCGCTGGCCTTCGTCTGCGTGGGGCTCGATACGCGCCTTAAGGATATCGTTTCCCGGGAGAACCGCAATCTCCTGTGGGCGTTCCTCGCCGCCCAGGCTTTCAATATCGTCGTTACGCTCCTCATCGCGCTCGTGCTGTTCGGCGTACTGAAACCGATGCTGGGATAATCCCCGGCAGATGCCTTTCCATAGCCCCCGGAACTTCGGTTCCGGGGGCTTTTCATGCTTCCGGCCGGGCTGTAATGCTCGTCTGTCGTCTGTCGTCTGCCGTCTGCAACCCTGCCCCGTCGATCCGTCCATCCGTCCGTCCTTTCCGTGCGTTCGCTGTCCTGTCCGCCGTGTCCTGCCGGCTCCGTTTGTCTGTGGCCTGCTCTGTCCTGCCTGTCCGGTTTGCGGCCTACACGTCTGTCGTGTCCCGTCCGCCGGTGCCTTGTGCTGCGAGGGATTTTCTTGTCCGGAATACCTTGGACGCAATGCCGTTATGGCCGAATAACATATTTTTCAGCCTTTTTAAATTGTCCGATGGTTAGTTTTGCTGCCATGATCCCGCCGGGACATGCATCCGTGCACCTCCGGCGGCGTGGAAAATTCCAATTCTAACCATAAACAACTAAAATGTATGGCAACAGTAAAAGTCAAGCTCAGGGAATCGACGGTCGGTGGGAAAGCGGGAGTAATATATTACCAGCTTTGCCATCGGCGCAAATCACAGCAGGTAACTACCTCCATGCGTCTCCAGCCCCGGCAGTGGGATGCAAGGCGCGGGTGTGTCATCACGCCCCTTTCGGGCGAAGCCCATGCGTTGCTGTCCGTGCAGCAGCGGATCGACCGTGATTTGTGTCTGTTGCATACGATCATCCGGGATTTCGAATTCCGGCAGGAGGGGTACTCGCTCAGGGATGTTGTCGATCGGTTCCGCGAGTCCCGGCGGAGCACCGTGCTCGCCTATGTCGAAACGCAGGCCGCAGGGCTCGAGGCGAACGGAAAGTTGGGGACGGCGCGCAACTACCGGCGGACACTCGGGAGTTTCTCCGATTTCCTGGGCGGACGGGACATTCCCTTTTCGCTCGTCGATGAACGGCTTGTGGGGCAGTATGACGACTGGCTCCGGCGCCGGGGCGTTGTCCGCAATACCGTCTCGTTTTATATGCGGATATTGCGTGCAGTCTATAATAGGGCCGTGAAGGAGGATGTCGTGCCGCAGGCCGATCCTTTCCGGCATGTGTACACCGGTGTCGACCAGACCTGCAAGCGTGCCGTCGGCGAGGATGTCGTCGTGCGGCTCCGGCAGCTGGATCTGACGCATTCCCCGTCCCTGGCATTGGCCCGGGATATTTTTATTTTCAGTTATTGTACGCGCGGGATGGCGTTCGTGGACATTGCCTTCCTGAGGAATCAGGATATCGTCGGGGATACGATCCGTTATGTCCGCCGCAAGACCGGGCAGCGCCTCGTTATCCGTATCGAGCCCTGCATCGCGAAGCTTATCGGGCGCTATGCCGGTGCAGGGCGCATATCCGGCTATGTTTTTCCGCTGCTCAGTTCGGACGATCCGGTCAGGGCGTTTTCCCAATACCATACGGCCCTCGATTATTATAATCGTCGGTTGAAAAAGCTGTCCGGTTTGCTGGGGCTCGAAGTCCCGCTCTCCTCCTATACCTCGCGGCATACGTGGGCGACTGCTGCCCGGAACCATAACATTCCGTTGTCGGTCATCAGTGCGGGAATGGGACATGCTTCGGAAAAAACCACGCAGATTTACCTGGCTTCGCTCGAAAACTCCGTCATCGACCAGGCGAACCGGAGCCTGATAGCATCCTTATACGTGTAAGGTCTCTATATAAGAGACCTTCATAACTTTTGCAAAAGTACTAAAAATAAAGCATATGCCCAAATTTTTTAAATCATATTTTTGTTCCCGGCACCGCTTGTCGATGCAAAAACAAGTTGATTATCAAAAACTTACCATCTTTGACCCGATTGTCTGCACGAATTGTTCGCCAAGTGGATGAATTCAGTGCTCTTTTAATCCGACTTTGGGTATTTGCAGACAATAATCGAACAAGGTCGGTAAAAACAACTTTTATTATATGTTATATAATTGATTATCAGATGGTAATCAAGACAGAACTATCTCTTATATAGAGACCGCACTTTAAAATACGGAAGTGTTCTTATGGGAGGCGCGCAATTGATTGAAAATCTTGGTTTTACAAGGTTTTCGATGTCCCTATGGAACGCTTTTTTCTCAACTGTACGCCTTTCCCGGGTGCCGAATCCCGACTTAACGGATCACAATATATGGACTGTCAGGACACAGATGCCAAATGGTATGTGCTTCGGGTTACCTATCAGCGCGAACTCTCCACCAAGGAGTATCTCGACAAACTGCATGTCGAGAATTTCGTGCCGGTAAGGGTCGTACGCCGCCGGGATTCCAAGGGCCGGTTTTCCCGGGTACGGGAAGCCGCAGTGCACAACTATATCTTCGTCCGTTCCACGCGGGAGGTTATCGACGACCTGAAGACATTCAGGCTGCCGATTCTGCGCTATGTGATGCATCAGCAAAACGGCGAGAACCAGATTATGACCGTGCCCGAGTCCCAGATGCGCAATTTTATTGCCGTGGCCGCCAATATCGACGAACCGGTGATTTTCCTTTCGCCCGAAGAGGTCGCGTTGTCGAAAGGCGACAAGGTGAGGATTAAGGACGGCGTATTCATGGGTGTCGAAGGCACGTTCATGCGGGTGAAAAACACCCGGGACAGACGTGTCGTTGTCAAGATCGACGGCATTACGGCGGTCGCTACCGCTTCCATTCCGTCCGCGTTGGTCGAAAAAATATGATCCCTGGCCTGTAAACCTGCAAAAGGAACTATTCCGGTTCCGATAAATTACTGACATGACACCGAATTACCTGAAGAAAATGTTGCCATTGCTGCTGGGTGCCGATCCCGCCCAGGCCACGAATGTGCAGCTCGTGTCGTTGGCAAAAGCTTTTGCCGCGGGCTATGGGTTGGTGTCGTCCGTGGCGCCTGCCGGGGAATTCGGTACGGAGGAAACCTATCGCAACAGGATCGACAGCTTGTTCTGGGCGCTGTCTGAACGCTCTGAACACGAGCCCGACACAGCGATCCGTAGCCGGATGGTTCATGCCATGTATTCGCTTGCCTGCGAAACGGTGTTTTCCGTCGATCTGCGGAAGAAAAACTGTTGCTACCGGGCTGCGGACGCACTTGTCCGGGATTTTGTGGGTGTCGTCGGTGCCCGACCGGAAAACGGTCTGTTTCAGCAGACGGGCGTCTGCATGTGCGCGGCCGACCTGCTCTATCCCGCTCCGGCTGCCGATGACGAATACCTGCTGTTCCTGAAACGGCAGATGGCCGGCTGGACATTCGCCCTGGATGCTGATGGCTGCTGGCCGGGGGTGTCGTCCGAGGTCGCATTGGAACGTATCGGGGTGATGAACCGGGTTGCCTGGATGTTTCCCGACTTGGGGAACGATGCCGTGATAAGGCGGGCGACGGGGTATTACCGCAGGTGCGTACGTGTCCCTGCCGACCCCCTGAATTTCGACGAGGGGTACCTCTGTACGCTGGGGCGGATGTACGAGGTCGCATTGCAGGGCAATGCCCTCCCTGTCGATAAACCCGTAGCGCGGCGGATCGCCCGGTTCATGTACGATTACAGCCTGACGCTGCCCGTGCGCGGCGACGCATGGTATTATTGCACTTCTTATGTCATACATTGTATTGCCGAAAGTATCGGGGCGCAACTGGAGGCTGAAATGGAACGGCATATCGCATAAATGATAAAGCCTGTTGAATTTTCCATTTGATTGCTGTCGATGTAAAACCTCTTCCTTTTCCGGATAATAAAATGAATCAGTATGGCAACGCCTCTTTGCTACACAGTCATCATTCCTTTCTTTATAGCCCTTTTCTTAGTCGGCTGGATCCATCCTAAACTGGTGAAGATCGCCCTGTTAAAAAACATTGTCGATAATCCGGATGCCCGTAAACTCCAGCGTACGCCTGTCCCGGTCTTGGGCGGCGTCGCCGTTTTCTTCGGGGTCGTGATCGCGATCGGGTGCATGAGCGCCGTCGTGGACTGCTCCGGACTGCCCGTCGTGATCATGGCCATGATGGCGATGCTCTATACCGGCACGATGGACGATATCCTGAACCTCTCCCCTTCCCTGCGGCTTTTGATCGAGATCGTCGTCGTGCTGCTGCTGGTCTTCGTCGGCGGCTATTGCATAAACGACTTCCACGGTTTGTGGGGCATCGGGCCGATCTCTCCCTGGTGTGCCGTCCCCCTGACTGTTTTTGCCACCGTTGGCATTATCAATGCCATCAACCTGGTGGATGGCGTAAACGGTCTTTCTTCGGGTTATTGCATCATGGCCTGTACCATCTTCGGCATACTTTTCCATCTCGCCGGCGAAGAGGCGATGACGATCCTGGCGGTAGTTTCGGTCGGGGCCTTGATTCCCTTCTTCCTGCACAATGTTTTCGGTAAAACCTCAAAGATGTTCATCGGCGACGGCGGGACGTTGGTCATGGGCACCGTCATGTCCGTCTTCGTGATCGCCATCCTGCAATCCGGCTCGCGGGTCGCAGCCTTTGTCGACCCCAATGTCGGGCTTGTACCGTTCACGCTGGCGGTATTGTCGGTTCCCGTGTTCGATACGCTGCGCGTGATGTCGACGCGTATGCTGAAGGGCTCGTCGCCATTCCGTCCCGACAAGACGCACCTGCACCATATGTTCATTGACATGGGTTGTTCCCATGTTGCGACGACATTGGCTATCTTGGGATTGAATACGGCGGTCGTATTATGCTGGTGGGCGTTCGAAGCGGCCGGTTTTTCAATCGCCGTTCAACTGTATGCGGTCGTCGGCATGAGCCTTCTTGCCACGTTCGGGTTGTATCATTTCATGCAATGGCATATCCGCCGCGACACGAAATTCATGGGCATTATCCGCCGGCTGGGGTACAAGACCCATATCAGCCGTACCGGAATTTTTTTCTGGTTGCAGCAGGTCATGGATAAGGTTTGATTTCTTTATTTGCGGCCCGGGTGTGTCCGAGGCCCATTTTATTAAATTTAACTTATTGATAATGAAAGGCATAATCTTGGCAGGTGGGAGCGGTACACGGTTGTACCCGATCACGAAGGGCGTCAGCAAGCAGTTGTTGCCTGTTTACGACAAGCCGATGGTCTACTACCCCTTATCGGCCTTGCTGCTGGCTGGCATCCGCGACATCCTCCTGATCTCTACGCCAGAGGATCTGGGCGGTTTCCGTCGTTTGCTGGGCGACGGCTCCGACTACGGGGTTCGTATCACGTATGCCGAGCAGCCGTCCCCGGACGGTCTTGCCCAGGCTTTCCTGATCGGCGCGGACTTCATCGGCAATGACTCCGTGTGTCTGGTTCTGGGGGACAACATCTTCCACGGCTCGGGTTTCACGGGCCTTCTTCGCGAGGCCGTCCGCACGGCCGAGGAGGATGGCAAGGCCACGGTCTTCGGCTACTGGGTCGACGATCCCCAGCGTTACGGCGTGGCGGAGTTCGATGCTGCGGGCAACTGCCTGTCGATTGAGGAGAAACCGGAACACCCGAAGTCGAACTACGCGGTCGTGGGCCTGTACTTCTATCCGAACAAGGTCGTGGATGTGGCCAAGGGTATCCGGCCCTCGGCGCGCGGGGAGCTTGAGATCACGAGCGTGAACCAGTCGTTCCTGCAAAGCGGCGAGCTGAAGGTGCAGACGCTTCAGCGCGGCTTCGCGTGGCTGGACACGGGCACGCACGACTCGCTGGCCGAGGCCTCGATCTTCGTGGAGGTCATCGAGAAACGCCAGGGCCTCAAGATCGCCTGCCTGGAGGGCATCGCCTACCATAACGGCTGGATCACGGCCGCGAAGCTCCGGGAGTTGGCGCAGCCGATGCTCAGGAACCAGTACGGGCAGTACCTGTTGAAACTCACCGACGAAACCCGACACTGATACCATGAAAGTCATCCCTACCGAAATAGAAGGTGTCGTTCTCCTCGAACCCGATGTCTTCGGGGACGAGCGGGGCTATTTTTTCGAGAGCTATTCTGAGCAGTCCTTCGACAGGCTCGTACGCCCCGTGCGGTTCGTGCAGGACAACGAGTCGATGTCGAAATACGGCGTTCTTCGCGGTCTTCACTTCCAGCGGGGGGCGCATGCACAGTCGAAGCTGGTGCGCGTTGTCCGGGGCCGCGTGCTGGACGTCGCGGTGGACATCCGCCGGGGCTCGCCCACGTTCGGGCGACACGTCTCGGTGGAGCTCTCGGGGGACAACAAACGGCAGTTCTTCGTGCCGCGGGGCTTTGCGCACGGCTTCTCGGTGCTGAGCGACGAGGCTGTATTCCAATACAAGTGCGACAACCTCTATGCCCCCGAATCGGAGGGCGCCATCGCGTGGGACGACCCCACGCTGGGCATCGACTGGCGCCTGGCGCCGGGGGATGTCGTGCTCTCGCCCAAGGACAGCGGCCACCCGCGGCTGGAGGAGGCCGCGGAACTGTTCGACTACAATACGGACTACTATGCTTAATATCCTGATTACGGGCGCCCGGGGGCAGCTGGGGAGCTCCTTGCGGCAGCTTGGGAGCGTATCGCCCAACAACTACCTGGCCACCGACGTCGCGGAGCTGGACATCACCGACGCCGGGGCGGTGCTTCAAACGGTCAAGGAACAGCGTATCGACGTGATCGTCAACTGCGCGGCCTACACGAACGTGGAGCGTGCCGAGGAGGACGAGGCAAGGGCCGACCTGCTCAACCACAAGGCCGCGGCATACCTCGCAGCTGCGGCCCAAGAAACGGGTGCGACGCTGATCCACGTCTCGACGGACTACGTCTTCGACGGCACGGGGCACAGGCCCTACACGGAGGCTATGGCGACCTCGCCGCTGGGGGCCTACGGTCGTACGAAGCTGGCGGGCGAAGAGGCCGTGAAGGCCTCGGGATGCCGCTACCTGATCCTGCGCACGGCGTGGCTCTATTCGGAGTACGGGAACAACTTTCTGAAGACGATGCTGCGTCTGACCTCGGAGCGCGAGACGCTGCGCGTGGTCTTCGACCAGGTGGGCACTCCGACCTACGCCGGAGACCTGGCGCTTGCGATCTTCTCCCTGATCGAGACGGGGCGCTACGCGGGCAACGAGGGGGTGTACCACTTCACCGACGAGGGCGTGTGCTCGTGGTACGACTTCGCGGTGGAGATCGCCGCGGCCGCGGGTCACGGCACGTGCCGCATCATCCCCTGCCACACGTCGGAATTCCCGACCAAGGCCCAGCGCCCGGCCTACTCGGTGCTGGACAAGACCAAATTCAAAGAGACCTTCCAAATGGACATCCCCCACTGGAGGGAGGCTTTGATCTACTGCATGAAACGACTCACAGAAAATAACCCATGAAACGCACTATCCTGATTACGGGCGGAGCGGGCTTTATCGGCTCGCACGTAGTACGCCTGTTCGTGACGAAATACCCGGATTACCGGATCGTGAACCTGGACAAACTGACCTATGCGGGGAACCTCGCCAACCTGCGGGACATCGAGGATTCCCCGAACTACGTGTTCGAGAAGGGGGACATCTGCGACCTGGATATGCTGCGGACGCTGTTCGGTCAGTATGACATCGACGGGGTCATCCACCTCGCGGCCGAAAGCCATGTCGACCGCTCGATCAGGGATCCGTTCACCTTCGCGCGTACGAACGTCCTGGGCACGCTCTCGCTGCTCGAGGCGGCACGGGAATACTGGGACGGCAAGTGGAAGGGCAAATTGTTCTACCACATCTCCACCGACGAGGTGTACGGGGCGCTGGAGCTGACCCGTCCTGAGGGAGATGCTGCGGGCGGGGAGAGCGGCGGCGGGCCCTTCGGCGAGGAGTTCTTCACCGAAGAGACGAAGTACGCCCCGCACAGCCCCTACTCGGCCTCGAAAGCCTCGTCCGACCACTTCGTGCGGGCTTACCACGACACGTACGGGATGCCGACGCTGGTGACCAACTGCTCGAACAACTACGGGCCCTACCAGTTCCCGGAGAAGTTGATCCCGCTTTTCATCAACAACATCCGCCACCAGAAGCCGCTTCCCGTGTACGGCCGCGGGCAGAACGTGCGCGACTGGCTGTACGTCGAGGATCATGCACGGGCCATCGATGTGATCTTCCACAGGGGCAAGGTCTCCGACACGTACAACATCGGGGGCTTCAACGAATGGAAGAACATCGACCTGATACGGGTGATCGTCAGGACGGTGGATCGGCTGCTGGGCAACCCTGAGGGGGCGTCGGAGAAACTCATCACGTATGTCACAGACCGCGCGGGGCACGATATGAGGTACGCCATCGACTCGCGCAAACTCAAGCGCGAACTGGGCTGGCAGCCCAGCCTGCAGTTCGAGGAAGGAATCGAAAAAACTGTCCGCTGGTACCTTGAAAACCAATCGTGGATGGACGACATAACTTCTGGCGAGTACCAGCAATACTATCAGAGCATGTATAAGGACAGGTAAATGGATTGCTAATGTATGGTAGAGTCCAGAACGGCTAAAAGTCTTAAGAATAGTGTAGTTGCCTTATTATTCTATTTTATAAATCTTGGTCTTCAATTCTTTTCCCGTAAGATTTTTTTAGAGCATCTTGGTGCAGAAGTTTTAGGACTGAATACAACTGCGACAAATCTACTCCAGTTTTTGAATCTTGCTGAGTTGGGAGTTGGGGCAGCTATCGGATATTCGCTATATAAACCGCTTGCTGAGAAAAATCGGCAACAAATTAATGAAATCGTTTCTGTCCAAGGATATTTATATTATAAGATAGGGCTGTTTGTTGGAGGTATTGCTGTCTTATTGATGTGTTTTTTTCCGTGGATATTTTCTAAAGCCGAAGTTCCTGCCTGGTATACTTACACAACTTTTATTGTCCTTCTTATAGCTGCGCTTTCCGGGTATTTTTTTAATTATAAACAGATTGTACTTACTTCAGATCAGAAGAATTATAAGTTGAATTATGTCGTCCAAGGCATAAAAAATATAAAGGTAGTTCTGCAAATTTTAGCTATAAATTACTTGTCTGATGGATATGTATGGTGGCTTGGACTTGAATTTGTGGCTGCGGTTGTAACTATATTTGGAATTAATGCTGTCGTTCGAAAAGAATACCCGTGGCTGCATACCGATTATCGACAAGGAAAAAATCTCATACATAAATATTCTCAGATTACACGGAAAACCAAGCAGTTGTTTTTTCACAAGATTGCAAGTTTTGTCGTATCCCAATCAAGTCCGATCGTTGTATATGCTTTTACTTCTTTAACAGTTGTTGCAATTTATGGTAACTATATGTTAATTGTTAGTGGGTGTATTGCTTTGCTAAATGCCGTATTTAATAGTATTAGTGCAGGGATCGGTAATTTGGTTGCAGAGTGTGATACGCAAAAGACAGCAAGGGTATTTTACGAGTTGTTCTCGGTTCGTTTCTTCTTAATCTCTATAATGAGTTTTGGCGTTTATATCATTGCCACTCCATTTATTGTATTGTGGGTCGGAGCTGAGTATTTGTTGCCCAATTCAATATTGTTGCTGATAACACTTATTATGTTTTTTAATGCTCTGAGGACGAGTGTCGAATCATTTCTTATTGCTCATGGGATGTTTCAGGATGTTTGGTATCCACTTTTCGAGGCGTTTCTTAATATCGGATTGTCTGTTTTACTTGGCCTTTATTTCGGGTTGAATGGTGTTTTATCGGGGATTCTCATAAGTTTGATAGGTACGATTACGTGGAAGCCTTATTTCTTATTCCGGATTGTACTGAAACTTTCTCTTTGGAGATATATCCTTGTTTTTATTAAACATATAAGTGCCATGTTTGTCGCAGCTTGTATTTCTATGTATTGTATTTCCTTAATGAGTTTCGACCCACAGCAATCCTTTGCTGATTTACTCTTGTATATGATAGTTGCAATCTCAGTGTTTACAGGCCTTGTTTGTTTGTTTTTATATCTGATAGCACCTGAATTTAAAATGTTTATCAACCGGATATCAAATATCAACCGAAACTTTTGTCGATGAGATTGTTGAGAAGTGTATTATACAGGCTTTATGCAATTTATGATAAAGCTTGTCCTTTGCGATATTTTATTCAGAAGATCCGATTGTATTATGCGAAAAACGTAATATGTCGTTCAGGTTCCCGATTTGCCAACACCGTATTTGAGGGGGATAATCTTGTGCATAAAAGAAGTTTATTGGTTGATAGCTATTTGTCTCGGCATAGCTATATTGCCTTCGATTGCAGACTTTTTGGCGCTCGGATTGGTAAATTTTGCAGTATTGGGCCTCGTGTATATACGGGATTCAGTAATCATCCAACGGACACTTTCGTGTCGACCTTTCTTGCTTTTTATAAAGATACTCGTAAAGTATTTGGCTACTCGTATTACACTGGATTACAGCCTGGATTTGAAATGTATCGGAAAACTGCCTCGGGATACCTTGTCGATATCGGACATGATGTGTGGATTGGGGCTGATGTAAAGATTATGGATGGTGTATCTATCGGGAATGGTGCCGTGGTCGCTGCCGGAGCCGTTGTAACGAAGGATGTTCCGCCTTATGCAATAGTTGGAGGGGTGCCGGCTAAAATTATTAAATACCGGTTTACCCAGGATCAGATAGAACTTCTACAGCAGTTTGAATGGTGGAATATGCCGGAAGATTGGATTCGTGAAAATTGGCAATTGTTTGACAATATACAAAAATTCGCGGAAAAATTTACTCGAGATGTTGAGTTGCATTAAATGGATTATGCTTGTTTGGGCAACGGTTTATCCCTATAGATTACATCTTAAGATGTCCACTCTATTGGATATCATGTATACTTATTGGGTATCTCCTAATTTCAATGCCGTTGGAAAAAAATGTTGTATCAGACGGGGGCTGAAATTATATGGAAATGCGAAATGTATTTTTATAGAAGACGATGTCCAAATTGGTGCCCGATGTGTTTTGGAGGCATATACTGAATTCCAACCAGCTTCGCAGACATTTACGCCTCATGTTGTAATTGGCGATGGATGTAAGATTGGTGCGGATAGTCATATCTCAAGTATCAACTCTGTGATTTTAGGGAAACATGTCCGTTGTGGAAGAAAAATCTTTATTACGGATAATGCCCATGGTGCATCACAGCGTGATCTGCTGGATATGCCGCCGAATATGCGTCCATTGTATTCAAAAGGCCCGGTTATTATTGAAGATAATGTCTGGATCGGAGAATATGCTACAATTCTTCCGAACGTAACCATTGGTCAGGGAAGTATTGTTGCTGCGCATGCAGTGGTAACCAAAAATGTTCCTCCTTATAGCGTGGTGGGTGGAAATCCTGCCAAAGTTATTAAATGCTTAAATGATTGATATGATTAAACCGGAAATAATAGCATTTTATCTACCTCAATTTCATCCTTTCCCGGAAAATGATAACTGGTGGGGGAAAGGATTTACGGAATGGACAAATGTTGGAAAGGCTCGGAAGTTATTTCCCGGGCATTATCAACCTCGAATTCCGGCAGATTTAGGATATTACGATTTACGCCTTTCGCTTATTTACGAACAACAAGTTCAACTTGCTCGAGAGGCTGGGGTCACGGCATTTTGTTTCTATGAATACTGGTTTGGCGGGAAAAGGCTTATGGAGCGTCCATTGGTCGATATGATAGAGCGAGGCGTTCCCGATTTCCCGTTTTGTATTTGTTGGGCGAATCATACGTGGACGAATAATAACTGGAATGCAGCAGCTCAGCGTGTAGAGCGGAAGGTTCTCATCGAACAGACCTATCCTAGTATTGATGATATAGATAATCATTTTTATGCCCTTCTGCCGGCTTTTTCTGACAAAAGATATTTACGGATCGATGATCGGCTCGTTTTTGTAATTTATGATTACAAATCTATTCCGGAAAACTATGCGATGTTGACACGCTGGAATGAACTCGCCAGGAAAAATAATTTGCCGGAGTTCTATTTTATGGCTTATACGGCCGATCCTCGGGAAGTGAAACATCCCCGATATAATGTATTCGACAATGTCATTTTGAGTAATATCAATGGGGCATTTGGGCAAGGGCATAGTGTAAAAAGATTGCTGAAAGATGTTCTTATCAATCGGTTTCTACATCTTCCTGCTCATGTCGTTTCTTACAGGAAGGCCATAAAAAAAATGCTATGTTCAGCTTTTGAGAATGAAAAAGTTGTACCCGTTGTTGTCCCAAATTGGGATCATTCTCCAAGATTGGGGACTGGTGGTAGTATTTTTCATAACTCGACTCCGGAGTTGTTTAAACGTCACCTGACCGATATTTTACTGATTACCCGCCAAAAACGGGTAGTGCAACCAATGATTTTTATCAAATCGTGGAATGAATGGGGGGAAGGTAATTATATGGAACCGGATCTTCGGTTTGGAAAACAATATATTGAGGCTTGCCGACAGACAATAGATGCTTTTGATTGGACTATGGATGGTACACTATAGTATATAAGATATAACTGATGCTATTTTACGTAATATTCATTCTGTCGGTAGTCATCCTGATGGGAAATCGTCCGGTAAATAAAAACCGGAAACTTGGCTATGGGTCGTATATCGGGATTACGATAATTATACTTGTTTCCGTATTGCGATTCGATGTGGGGTGGGACTATCCCGGCTATTATGAGACGGTATATCCATCATTGGATACCTATGCGATTGATCGGTTTGAACCGTTCAATAAAATAATATGCCAATTAGTTAGTTATACAAAATGGCCCCCGCTATTATTTATTATATACGGACTTATTACTTATATTTTAGTTTTTTCCACTCTAAGGAAATATACGGATAACCTTTTTCTTGCGACACTTACTTATTTGGCATTTTTTTATACGACCTCATTGGGGCCAATTCGGCAAGGGGTTGCTTTAGCAATAGTCCTTTATGCGTATAGGTATTTAGTTACTAAGGCTTATTTAAAATATATTGGTGCTGTCGTTATCGCAGGAATGTTTCATTATACGGCATTTGTTTGTATTTTGATTCCGGTCATATTTTATTTTATGACATTTCCCCGAATGGTTTTAGTGTTAATTATTATTGGGGTTGGTATTCGAGTTATAATTCGTTTGTATGCAGAATATTTCGGATATACATATTATCTATTGGCGGATGTAGAATATAGCGGAGGTTCGTTGATTAGTTATGTTTATCCGCTGGTTATCATCTCTCTTTGTGTTTTATCGTGGAAAAAAAGAGACTGGTTAACACGAAAATTGTTATATGTTACCTCTTTTGGTGCAATATGGCCTTTTTTGTTAGGCGGCCATCTGGGTGGACGTATTGGGTGGTATTTTCTGATTTATTTATGTGTTTTGGTGCCCCATGTTTTGGTGCAATGTAAAACAACTTTGAGGTCACTGTATGCGACAGCTTTAGTCGTTTATTTTCTCCTCTTTGTATATATTACGACTTTGAATCCTATAAAACAGCCGCTTACTCCGTATCAATCGATTTTGACTACAGATACCAGGCATCCCATTTTTAAACAAGAACGCTGATAAATGTTGCAATATATTGATACGCAAAAAAAAGAATTGTGTTGTGGATGTCGTGCCTGCGAGCAGATATGCCATGTTCACGCCATTATTATGAAGGAAGATGAGGAGGGATTTCTCTATCCTCATCTTAATATGAACCTTTGTACGCAGTGTGGGCTGTGTGAAAAAGTTTGTCCTATTTCAGAGCCGATCCCGGTGTCGTCCGAGATTGCGAATATGCAGGTCTATGCAGCAATGACGCGTGATGTCGAATTAAGAAAGAAAAGTTCATCCGGAGGACTGTTTTCTGAAATTGCATCTGTTATTCTCCATGCGGAGGGTGGGGTATACGGAGCCGCATTCGATCGTGAATTCAGATTGAAACATGTCGGTGTTTTTTCTGAAAAGGAGTTGGATCGATTACGCGGTTCAAAATACCTTCAAAGTGATACGGGGACGACATTTTCTCAAGTTCGGGATTTGCTACGACAAGGGAAGTCAGTATATTATACGGGAACGCCTTGTCAAATTGCCGGATTAAAAAAGTTTTTAAGACGGGAGTATGAGAATTTATTCACTTCGGATTTGGCTTGTCATGGAGTCCCTTCTCAAAAAATCTTTTTTGCGTATAAGGATTATCTGGAACATAAGAACGTGGGGCATATTTCAAGTTTTTATTTCCGGGATTTGGATGGCTGGGGATATGGCCCCAAATATACGATGGAAAGAGCTGATGGTGAAAATATTATTTTTAATTC
>OHPL01000840.1_pt1 | contig 17597 bp, 10 predicted proteins | sample 1577711 | NCBI WGS metagenome assembly OHPL01 (sample SAMEA3879538, study PRJEB24766) | human gut metagenome | biome: human-associated habitat; feature: feces | place: USA | collected 1985/1987
ACGGCATGATTGACGGGATCATCAACAACGGTCCGAAGGAAGACAAAGCGAGCGAGAAGGGCGGGAAAGCCTCTATCATGGATCGGCTGAAATCAGCAAAAACCGCCCAGCAGACGGATAAGCCTTCTCCCCACAAGGAGAAGAAGAGCGAGCGTGAAATATGAGCCGGAGTAAGAAATGGAAGCTCGAATGGAGCTTCTTTTTAGGCAGCGACGGACGGCGCAAATACAATGACCTGTGCCGCCGCTGTGTTCATCCTTGCAAGCAGAGCTTCCGCGCCGTTATCATCGCCTGTCCGCATTACTTTTCCAAGCGCTCAGGACAAAGCCAAAATCTGTCGGGATAAAGGTTGAAAATCGCTGGTTTCCTGCCCTCTGAGCAGAGATGAAGCGTAGCCCCGTATGTTTTCCCGTCGAAGTCCGTAATGCCCAAAATGTCAGAATAAAGGTCGATTTTCTATCAAAAGCGAAGAGCCTCGGTCGATGCCCTTGCGGGTGTCGGCTGAGGCTCTTTTTTCATTTTACTTTGCCGGTTCGTCTCCTTGAACAGGACGCTCATTTTTGAGTTTCAAACCGTCCTTAAATGCTTCGCCGACGCGCTCCGTCACTTTGTAATACCCGTGAGTGTATGGATCAAATGCAATAGCATTCACCAAGGACATATCAAGCTTTCCGTCCACCATTACGCTTTCATCGGCAGTAACATTCACAACTCTACCGATAACGCCACAACCGTATTTTCCGTCTTGATACTCGATGAACTCACATTCCAGACAAAGCGGGAACTCGTTGATCACAGGTGCATCCACTTTTTCGGCCTTGCTGGCAGTCAGGCCACTTGCAGCAAGTTTATCCGATACTCGATTGCCGGATTCCACACCAAAGTAATCCGCCTCCGTCACATGAGCAGCATCCGCGATGCTGACGGTAAAAGCGCCCCGAGCCTTAATGTTTTTTACAGTCTTATGACTCTCGGTAAGGTTGAGAGCGACAGTATCTCTTTCCTGCATAGTTCCCCATGCAGCGTTCATAACATTGACGCTACCATCCTCATTATAGGTCGCAACCATCAGCACCGGCATCGGGAAAATACCTTCGGTGATATTCAACTTGGTTCTCATAACTATCTCTCCTTCTGATTTGCATTATTGACATGACCGTATGTCTTATTTATAATTATATCCAGAAGAGAAACAAATTCAAGTACTGGCAATTAAGACAGGTACTTTCTATGAGGTAAGTGATGCTATGATACAGAACTACATTGAGAACGCCAATTTTGAAGATACCGGTTTTCATTACGCACTCTCCCTCATTTCCGGCAAGCATAAGATGGTAATTTTATATTGCCTGATGGAGTATAGGGTGGTACGGTTTAATGAGCTGAAAAGGTATCTAAAAAACATATCAGACAAAACCCTCAGTACAAACCTCAAAGAACTGGAAGCCGACAATTTGATCATAAGAACAGAATATCCCCAAATCCCTCCAAAGGTAGAATACAGCTTGAGTGAGCGGGGAAAATCATTGATGAAAGTGCTGGATCAGTTATGCTTATGGGGAGAAGAAAACAAACCAAAAGAATGAAAAAGCTGTCACTTACAACTGGACAGATAGGGCGGAAAATATGTCGTGATAAGGGTTGAAAATCGTGGCTTTTCTGCCCTGTAAGCGGCGCTTGAAAGGTGCCCTGTATGTTTTCCTGTCCGTGCCTTCATAACCTGAAATGTAAGGATAAAAGTTGATTTTTAATCAAAAGTGAAGAGCCTCAGTCAATAACCTTCTGGTTGTCGGCTGAGGCTCTTTTTTCTTGGAAAATATTTATGAGATACAGGATGTAAAGAAGACTCAATGGTCATTCAAACTGGAAAGGCTGTCAAAGAACCTTTTTAGTTTATCGAGGCTGTTTGTTTTATTCTTTATGGGGAGGGATTCCCATACAATGTCGTGATATTTGGCAGGAGGGTCATCTCGAAGTCGTGGGTCAATGATACATACGATTCCTGTATCGCTAAAATTACGGATCAGTCTGCCTATCCCTTGTTTGAGTTTAATTATCATTTCAGGAACACGGACATCCATCAAAGCGTCCTTAGCAATGGATGCTTTGTATTCTATAATCGGATCAGGTACAGGAAATGGAAGGCGGAAAATCACGACATTAGAGAGACTTTTGCCTTCAATGCTTATGCCTTCCCAGTAAGCGCCTGTCCCGAGCAGAACAGAGTTGGTATCTTCTCTAAATTCATTAAGAATTTTATCTTGTGATGAACCGGGTTGCTGCATTAGGACCTTGTAAGGCAAGTTTAGTTTACTGAGGATGGTATAAACTTCCTCCATATCTGTTTTCGCAGTAAACAATACAAGAGCCTTCCCACCTGAAATTTCGAGAACTTCAAGCAAGCGTTGTACGCCTTGTTCGATAAAAGCTTCATGTTCCTGAGTGGGATGGGGCAGATCGTCACAATAATAAATCATGGAATGCTCATCGTATGGATAGGGAGAAGGCTTCGGTTCGGATAAGCAACCGCGTTCATCCGTCGGAAATCCTGTATTACCGATAAAATAGGAGTATTGATCTACGAATTCTCCATTACTTGCATTGGTCATGGTTGCGGAGGTCAAGATTACTCTTTCTTTCCCGCTGAAATACAGTCGATTGGTAATTTGGCTGGTATTCTTTGGGCAATAAACAAGCTCTGCATTTTTCCCTTTTCGCTCAATCCAGAGAAGGTTGCTATCAATTTGTTCGATCATTTCTGCAAGGCTTTCGCTTAGGCTGTCCAATTCGTCCGATGCAGCAGTTGTTCGACTGCCGTAATCAAAGCTGGTGTAAATCTGAATGCTGAGAGCAACACTTTTAATGCTTTCTATCATCGCTTTAAGAAGGGCTATGGAGTCTTCACCACCATCAAAGAAAAACCGATCCGCGTATCTCATATCTTGCCGCGAAAGGTCGATCTGTTCCTGCATCTGTGCTTTAAGGCGGTCAAAAAACACGCTAATTGACTTCTTCGCGTCCTCGACATCTCCATAGATGTTCTGCCTATCAGCCGCCTTGACTTCATTGGTTGCGCTTTTAATAAGTCCTAATAGCATTCCTTGATTGATGCGTTTTGTGGTGGCGCTTCGCACTTTATCATCTAAGTTGTGTGCTTCATCCACAACAATAAGATCGGCCTCACGGTTAATAAGGCCATCCTGCCAGCCTCGTATTTGTTGAAGATGTGCAGTCAGGAAGTCCTGGTTGCACAGAATAATTCCATCGGTATATTTTATTTTCGAGCGAATGGCATGATAAAGGCATTTCTTTTCACAGCCACCACAATTTCGCATACTGAACCGTTGTACATTGACTTTATCCCAGATATTCTGCGGTAAAGTTTGTGAAAACTGCTTTCTTTCCTGAAATCCACTTTCAAGACCGATTTGCAGTTCATCAGGAATTACTGCATCCGCTGTATTTATGTGCTCATCAGCCCGCTTATGACAGAGATAATGAGTTTGTCCTTTCGCAAGGATAACTTCCGGTTGTAGATTGAGAAGCTTCATCACAATGTGAATATCATCCCAAAGCTGTTCTTGTAGCGCGATAGTTGATGTAGCCACAATAACGGGCTTTTTCATTCTCTTGTTATACAGCAAGACCGGTACCAAGTACCCAAATGATTTTCCGATTCCGACTCCGGCTTCTACCGCAAAATGCTGATCATGAATAAGGGCATCCACAATCTCAAAAGACATATCCTGTTGGCCTTCTCGCATCTCAAAACCGTTGGCCGGTGCAATATCCCAAAAGAATGAAGTGACTTTTTCGCCGATTGCTGTTAGGTCAGACTTTCTTTTTTTCTTTTGTTCTTCGGGTGTGTTAAATCCGAAATAATAGCTCATGCTCATCCTCATTTCGTGCGCTTTTTACTGTCTCATCACAGCTATATGGCTTGCTCAAATAACGGAAGAAAGTTCAACTACCGTTCAGTTACTCGACGCCTAGCGCTTTGAATACTGCGTCCTCTGCGCTCTGATAGAAGATGAGATTGAAGCATCCGATCAACTCTGAGGGGACAGTGCCAAGGTCTGCGGCTGATGTAATGGGCAGTAATACTTTCTTTGCCCCGCTGTCAAGACACACTTGCAGGGCGTTTGCCAGTTCATCTACTTTGATCATCGTACCGGCGATGCTTATTTCTCCCAGTACAGCCAAGCTGCTGACAGTGGGCTTGTTCAGGGCAATGGAAGCCAGTGCGATCAGCGTCGGAAGGGCAAGCTTACTGGTCATGCCGATGCCCTGCAAGTCCTGATAATTGACGATATAGTCCTTTGTCGTAGTGCTGATTGTCCCGCTGATGTGTCCGGCATTTGCTTTGAGGAAGTTGAAAGCAGTATTTGTAGCCTCTCTTGCCTCGCGTTCCGAGCCAATACCTGTGCGTTCAAACTTGCCGTTGCCGGGAAGCATCTGAGATTCCAGCCGGAATACGCCAATCATACCGGATTTTCCCTGTGATACTGTATAGACCTGGCCGGGATTGCACATTCCTTCGGGAATCAGCTTACCGCCGCCTTGCTCAGGAACGGATACATAGTATTCCTCAAAACTGTCTTTGTCGATGTAGGAGAAATTCACATCGTAGAACTCCATGCCGCCCAGCTTTTTCAGCTGTTCCTTAACACGGCGGCGCATCTCAAGGGCAAACTTCAAAATCTCTTCCAGTTGCTCTTTGGAAAACTCTCCATCCGGGTAAACAAGCTTCAAAAGTCCACCGACCATCTTCCGAACAGCTATGGTATCACGCTGGTTTAGGTTGGTACCTAAACGGAAATACCTGTCCAGCGCATCCCCATACTGCTCTTTGCGCAGCTCCCGGATGAACTCCGCCAAATAATCAGTAATGAAGCCATAGTCATCAGTGAAATGCTCCGGGCGGAATTTCGGTATCTCCCAACCGGGCAGATAACAGTGAATCCGGTCAAGGAAAGCTGTATCGGTACCCATCTCAGGCGGGAAGGGATCAAAGAGGCTGGATGTTTTCAGAAGCACATCCACGCTCTGATTGATATTGCCCACGAAGACCATTGACGCGCTTGCGGCTTTTTCCTCTTTCCCGCGAGCGAAGGACCCGGATGCCATGTAGTCCTTCATGATCTGGATGCCGTCTTTATCCTTGAATCTGATACCGGCAACCTCGTCAAAGGCAACGCAATCCCACAAGCCCACCAGTCCGACTGTTTTGCGTCCCATGTTGTAAAACAGATTGGCTACCGTTGTTTGACCGCCGGAAACGAGAATGCTGTTCGGGGAAATCTCTTTGTAAAGATGGGATTTACCGGTGCTACGCGGCCCCAGCTCACAGAGGTTGAAATTGTTCTCCACAAGCGGGATCATGCGGATCAGGAGCAGCCATTTTTCACGGTAAGTCAGGGTGTCCGGCTCCATGCCGATGGAGCGCAGCAGCACATCCATCCATTCATCCTGCGTAAATGCTTTGCGCCCCTGTTTCAGTTCTTCAATGTCCACATGAGGCATTTGGATTGGCGTGAGCTTTCGGATGCTGATTGGCGTTCCGTTCCGATCTTCCTCCATGTACTCATAGTCCAGTTGCACGATGCACCAGATGCCGCCGCAAAGCAGGCGGTCAAATTTGGCGGGATATTCTTCGTCTATGGGGATATTCTTGAGTCCAAGGTTGGAGAACTCTGCTTCATAGAAATCCCGCTTGATGTTCAAGTTCACTGTGATTTTATCAATCACGGTGTAGCTGCCACGCTGACGAAGCACAGAGAGAATCTTCTGCGCCTCATCAGGGCGGACAAAATTATCCGCAAGAATGCGTTTTACATTCTCTACGCCCTCTTCGATAATATCAGGGTCATCCGAGCTGCAATACTGTCCCAGCAGGAACTCAAGGACATAGACAGGCACATTTGCGCCTTCCTTGATTTTCTTGGTCAAATCCTTGCGCACAATCTTCCCATCGAAATTTTGCCGCAATTTTGATTTGATGACAGCTCTTCTATCCTCATTTTCTGTCATATCAACCATTTGAATCGCCTCCTGTCACTTAGGGTCCCCTTAAAAGCCGAAGCCATAGTCATCGGCAAATGCCATGTCCATGATGACAGGATGCCGGAACACCTCAAGCCCTGTTGCATCATCGTATATCACAAAGAAATACTGTTTGTCTTTGTCGTACTTCTTGTCTTTGAACTGGAATTTCATGCGGAAGATGCGTTTGGCAGCATCTTGTTCCCGGCTGTCCGCAATGCAGCTATTCTCATTGGAAATCCGCTCGTTATCATCGGAGATAAAGAACAACCGATAAGAAGCAGCCTTGACCACATCGCTGACCGGCTCAGACTGAATGAAATCCAGTATGGTGATCTTATTGGTGATTTTTCGCACCATGCTTACCAGCGCAACTCCCGCGCTCCGCGTCTCCATGTGTCCGCGTTCCATCTTGAGGTCGAGGACAGGCACAAGCATTTCCTGTGGGGATGAGCCGCCATGTACATAGTTCTGCCCGCCGCCAGCCACCTTGAATACATCGTCGCTGATGGGATAGGACACCCATTTGGTGTCATCATTGCGAAGAACTTTACTCATCTCCATGCTGGCGATGCCATCTCTTGAAACGGGTTCCTGTGCGACCACAAAACGCCGGTTGATAAAGGAAGTCTTGCCCTTGATCCCCTCAATCTTGTCGCTCTCCGCGATTTTATCCCGTTTGTAGATAAAGCCGTGATCAGCAGTGACGATAAACCGGTATGTATTCGCACTGGTAGAGATGCGGCGGATCAAGTCGATAATTTCCGCAATCGCCTCCTGACAGGCGACAAAGACTTCATCCTCGGTATTGGGCTTATCGCCACGGGCATCAATCTGGTTGTGGTACACATAAACCACCTGTTTACCGGTGAAGATGCTGCGCAGCTCGGCAACTTTGAGTGACTTGATGCTGTCAAACTGGACGCAAACGCTATCAGGGCTGTACTTCTGCAAAATCGCTTCTCGTTCAGCAAGGTTATCGCAAGGCATACCATCGATCAGCACCTTGAAATCGTCCGTCATCGTCAGCTCCGCGTGTGGAAGCAGCGCCGCCATGCCGAGACGGGTATAGGACGGCAAAACACTGAGCTGGACTTCCAGCTTCGCTGTACACTTTGGATCATCCTGCATCCGGCGGAACAGCTCCTTGCCCACCTCATAGCGCATTGCATCCGAGATGATGACCACCGTGCGCTCCTTGGCATTCTTCAAATTGCGGGCATAGAAGTCCCTCTGCAAGGGCAGCGCCATAAATGCGTCCGGCTCCTGAATGGCGGCATTCCACTTGGGAAGCAGCGCTTCCAGATACTCGTTGGTGTAGATGTTTTCTACCAAATCGCGCAGCGGCTCGAAAGCTGCCGTTTCTTCAAGCTGATCATAAGCAGAATAGAAGCGGCGATATTCGTAGTCCAGCCGGAAGTCTTCCTCCTGATACTGGCGCAGAATCTCTTTGAAACTGTCCGGGCAACGGTAATTCCCAGCCTGAATGATCTGATAGGCGCTGTCAAGCATCTGATAGCAGCCTCCGGTCTTTTCCCCAAAGTGCATTTTGCTCCGCTTATCGCAGATTTGCGGGATGGTCAGGCCGTCCAGTGCTGCCCCCACATCTTCGGCCAAAAGCCGCTCCACAATCCATTTTATGAGGATCTGATCGACGGCAAGGAAGGTATCGCAGTTCACCAAGTCATCAGGTGAATAATCGGAGAAAGCCTTCTGGACATTCAAGCCGGAGGCCACATGCGCGGAAAGCTCATCATAGCGCCCACGGTAAAGGATATTGTTCATCAGGTTATCCATAAAGGCAATGATATTCCCGGCCTTATAGGAGAGGAACACCTTCCACGGCTTCGGAAGTTCGCTTCCTACATATTTGGCCGTGTAGGTGACGAACATGGTCACTATCAGCTTTTCCAGCGTCGGCTTAACATCTGTATAGCCGAAATGCTGTTCGCAGAGCTTCCAGAAATCATCCAGTAGGCCGTATTTCTCCACCTCGGACAGGAACTTGTTATCTGCAAGCTCACCGTCCGTCAGCATGACCCGGATCACTTCTTCAAAGGAACAAGTTCGGGTGCGGCAAATGGCAGAGAGAAGCCCCGTGATGATGTTCTCTTCGTTGAAGTTCTCTATTTCAAGGTCATAGAATCGCTGCGTCCGCTCCTTGTTGGCAAAGAACTTGATGTGCTTTTCGATGATGGGCTTGTATTTCTCGTCAATGCCCAAATCCACCGAGAGCAGCGAAGCGCGGTCGGCAAAGAAGCGCTTGGAGTAGAGCAGCGTGTCTTCCAGATGGTTGTCCCGCACATCCGGCTTGGGGAAGGGGGCATAGATGAGGTAGTTTGTGGTGGTGTCCTGCCGTTCCAGAAAGAGTTTGGTGGCGAACTGATTGTCCGGCTGCAAGAAGTAGACTTTGGCATTATCAAGCTCTACATTCTGCATATCCTCCACAAACTCGCCGTTATCGTCGTACCAAAAGACGAGTTTACGGGTATCGCCGGTAAATTCAGCATTCAGCCGGTCTATGATTTGTTTGATGTTCATTTCTGCCATGCCGCCTTACTCCTTCTGGTCTATGACTACCCAAGACCCGCTCCGGTTGGAGCCTTTGCGTTTGATCTTGCCAGCTTTTTGAAGGCTATTCATGAGCCGCTTCACAGTGGCAAGGGAAATTCCCAGCATCTCTACAACATCTTTCTGCGTTACTTTTGGATCGGTTCGGAGGATGCGCAGAATCGCTTCTTCATTGGTGTCATTGGGTTCAACTTTGGTGTCATTGGTGTCACGCTCTTTGGGGTCAATGACACCATTCTGATCGGTAGCCGCGTCTTTCCGATACAGGTTGATGCGGAAATCGCTGCCCATATCAATCAGTTCCGGCTCACGAAGTCCATATTCCTTTGCTTCCCGGAACATTTTCGGGATTCCGCTGCCCCACGCCTCCACGATATTCATGTAGGAAAAGGCGGCTGCAATGCCACGGTTGCGGATCTTCGAGAGGCCGGACTTCATTTTTTCAATGGTGATTTCGCTGTCCAGCATACCGGGGGAGGTGACCTCCAGCCGGTCATCAAAGAGCGCCACCTGGATTTTCCCCGGCGTCAGGTAGCTGCGATGGCAGACTGCATTCGAGATCATCTCACGGATTGTTTTGACGGGCAGTTCATAATAATCCTGCCTTCCAATTCCTTCAATGCGTGAACCGAGGTCGATGTGCTGCAAAACAAAGTTGTAGGCATCCTCAATCTGCTCGTAGATCGCTCCGGTAAATTCCTTGCGGGTGATGAAAATATCCCGGACAGTCCCCTTGAATACCGCGCACTGGATGGCAGCATCCGGGAACTCAGCCGTATCGCCGTTCAGCAGCAGATACCCATTGGTGGGATGGTAAGCTCCGTCGTGCTCCACCAGCAATTTCCATGAAAGTAACTGGTTCTTGCCTACTTTCTGAATCTGCTCCCGTGCCGTATCTGTTTCGGCCAGCTTGAGGGCGTGCTGGTACATCTTCTCGCAGAAGGCCGCAATCTCTTCCTCAGAAACAGTCTGTTCCCGCTCCATCTGGTCAAAGGAGCGGTTTGTCCCTTCCATGATAAGCTCCTGCACACGGTAGCGCTCCGCATGGCGGGTCGTGCCAGCTACACGGATATAGGTGCCTTCCATGATGCCCTGACTCTTGATATAGTAGGGACGCTGCATACCGGGGATTATTTCGACAACGATGATTGCCTTCCCGTCAATTTCTTGCACCGCGATATTCGGGGTGATCTTGGGTTCGCAGCTATCGAAAATGGCGTTGGTAATCGCATCCATCTTCTGAAAGACTTCCTCTTTGGAGAAGCCGGTGACAGTCCATGTGCCGTTCTCCACACCGAAGACCAGCTTACCGCCCTTGCCGTTGGCAAAGGCCACCACAGTCTTCATATATTTTTCGCTTTTGACGGGAATTTCGCTCTTGAACTCGATATTCTCGGATTCACCGGCGAAAATCTCTTCTGCGGTCATCTCGACCACCTCCTTCTATTGAATTACATATCATCTGCGGCGATTTATTTGCGCCGTCATGTTCCCAATACTGGCAATAGCTTCCGCCTGGTGTTTGTCATAAGCTGCTTTGTCGTAGTACGCATTTGTTCCGCAAGAGGGGCAGCGATATGTTCCTACACCGGTCTTTTGCCCCTGTACCAACATCTTTTTTGTGTCCCAGCAACACGAGCAATAAATGTGCTTATCAGGGTCATCAGCCAGCGTGATATAGGCATCTTCATGCCGCTCAATCTTTCCAGCAATGTCAGTTGTTTCTTGCATTTTTTTAATTTGTTCTCTGAGCTTCTGATTCTCATCCACCAAATCAAGCACTTGCGTTTGTGCATTTATCAATTCCCGTACAAGAGGAACATTGTCTGCTTGCTGTGCGACTCGCACACATTCTTTGAGCGTATCAAACAATTCCAAGAAGATCACCTCATGTTATATTTTCGCCAAAACGGCGTATTTCTTGCCGTCGCTGGCGGTCTGGATTTTTTCGTAGTTGACCTTCACGCCATCATCCAAGTCCAGCTCGATGCGGCTCAGGGCAAGGTGGGCGATCATCTCGTCATAGTTGCGGCACTCTTTGAGCTGCTTTTGGAGCTTTTCCTTCCGCTTGGTGGAAGCGGCAATCTCACGGGCGTTGGTGCTGTTGTCGATCATATCCTGCATCCGGTTGATTTCGGACTCGTAAACGCGCTGCATCTTGTGGAGATAGTCCACGCGGAGATTGCCGATGGTGTCCGGCGTGTAGCGATGGAGGTAGATCAGCGCCTTGAAGCCGTTCTGCTTGCCGCTGTCAAACAGCCAGTAGATCGGGCGCTTCTGGTAGGTCTTGCAGTGGTCTTTGAAGAAATCCTTGAGGAAGTAGTTGCGGATGATCTCCCGGCTGCTGTTGCCCTTGCCGCCCAGCGCCCCGGCGATGAAGTCCAGATTTTCTTCCAGCGTGTCCGCGCCGTAGACTGCTTTCAGCCAATCGCACAGGCGGGAGACAATATCGTCTTCCAGATACTCTTCGTCGGTGATGGGCAGGATGCCGTCCCGGTCGGGCAGGAAGGTCTTGTACTTCCCGTCATCCCAGTCGCCACCGGCATAGGCCAACCCGTCCACATCCAGCGAGTACCGCCCAAACATACAGCCCACGGCGTAGGAAAGCAGCGAAACGACCTCATCCCGCTTGGTGCGGACATAGCTACTGCCCTGCATGGATTCTGGCACCTCGTCCTTGGTGTCAAAAATGCGGTGGACGGTAATATCCTTGTCCGCCACCTCCGGGGTCAACTCATCCTGCAAGCCGTAGATGTCGATGAAGATGCGGTTCAGTTCTTCCTCGTTGGCTTTGAGCTTTTCAAACCTATATTCGCAAGTCTTCTTCCAATATATCTGGTAAGTATAAGAAAGCGAAGTGTTCTGAAAAGCCACTTTGTCAGGCACATCTCCCCATACGGGTTCAGGAAGTCTTCCGAGAACAAGAGGATGTCCCTTGAAATCCCATGAGGTTTCGAAGGCGTCCCAATCTTCTTTAGATAAGTCAATCTGGTTGCGGACAATAGAAACAACATAACTTCTTTTGCATTCATCTTCGACAAACGGAATGGAAATTATATCTCCAACCTTAAAGTCAAGTGTTGGAGAGAGAAATTGCAGGAACTGCATAGAAACCTTGCTGTTTAACAGTCCGAGAACCCATAACAGATTATCTTCGTTCTGAGAAAATCCCTTTGCTCCCTTGGAATCAAATAGAAATCCTGCTTTGCAATACCTTACGGATAAATCCCCGGAACTAATAGCAGACCAAGTTATTCCTTCTTTGAATCCGTATTCGCCATTATAATTATGTGAGCGGATTCTCCCGGTCTTCGGGTCTTTATTATTCTTTATTTCAGCACCATTTAGCGCCCAGTTCACAATATACTCATTGTTTCCGTACCAGTCTCTTGTTGTGCCTCCTTTATTATAAGGGACCCATTTTATTGCTTTATTAACTCCGTCTTGTTCAGATTCGCAATCGAATGTTATTACAGGAAACGCTACCTCATGCCATAGTCTTAGAAACCTGTCGTTATCTGCGGTGGCCATCCCTTCTCGTGTAACAAAAATTGTGGACAGCGGCCTGTTTTTGAAGCAATCGACAACAGCTCTACTTATCCAATAAGCAATTATGCTTTCGGGAATTTGCAAGAAGTATTTTCCGCAGCTTTGAAAGCGATACTTTCCAGAAAGAAAATCTCTTGATTTTTCTGCTTCTGAATTTCCGGTAATCAATCTATTATAAGTTCCGGTATATTGCCCATTCAATGACATTTTCCGGACAGTAAAGGCCGTTGTTTGAACAACCTCTCCACTTATTTCATCAAATCCCCTTGCTCCCAAGTGAGCCATTGTGGTTATTTCATTAGAAAGAATCTTATGCCTTAGTTTTTCAAAACTCGTCAAGAACATCCATGACTGCATAGTAATCATGGATGTATATCCTGCTTGCTTGCTAAAAGTAAGGCATCTTTCAATAAACACGGAAAAAAGGTCCGTTTTACCGCCTATATAATTTTTGTTGATATAATCATTCAATTTGGCGGACGCGCTGCTAATTGCCATATATGGCGGATTCGTGATTGCAACATCATATCTCTCTGCCATGATCTCAGCCACTCGGATTAGCGGCAGGATGGTATTCAGGGCAGATTCTCGATATAGGCTGATGTCGTTCTGCACCTCATCCATACGGGCATACAGGGCTGCAAAGTCTACCGGGGCAACCGTCAGGATGGAACCGTACTCCTTTGCATCGCGCAGATCGCTGATGATGCTGTCCAGAGCGGATTTCAGCTTCGGGTCGTTGTTCGCAAAGTAGTCCCGCGTAAATGTGTCAATACCGTTGCTCTCGGCAATCGCATAGACATGGGGCTGGATGCCGCGAGAGAAGATGCGCCGGTCATATTGGCGGGCCTTCATCATGACCGCAAAATAGGCAAGCTGCGCCGCCCGTTCGTCGATGTCCAGCCCGAACAGGTTGTGTTCGAGGATACAGTGCGCCGCATCCCGCTGGCTGTACCCGTCGTTTTCGTACATCTGCATCAGCACATCAAAGGCGTACACCAAGATATGGCCGCTGCCCATGCAGGGGTCGATAACCTTGATGTCTCGGACATCCTTGTATTCGCTCTGCTTCTGGATTTCGTCGAGCTGCTGGCGCACTTCCTTGGTCTGCGCAGCTTCCGGCAGATAATACTTCCAGCCCATCTGCCCGGCAATTTCTTCTTCATTGGCGATGCGCTTTGCCTCGATCTCATCCCAAGTCATTTCCTCCGGGGCAAGACCGTCAGCGAAAACGCCTTGCTCTTTCCGCTTGTCGATGAAGATGCGGCCAAGGCTGTTTTCGACCATATAGCGGACGATCCAGTCCGGCGTGAAGAGCTGGGTGACGGCGGGAATTTCCTCTTTGGTGATTTTGCCGTTCTTGGCAAAGGCGGCGTTCTTAGGCTCGGTGTTGTAATACTGGTACAGCCAGCCGATGATCTCCACCTGACCGCCCTTTTCGATGTTGAAATCATCCTCGTCAATGTCGTGGATCAGATGATACACGACACCCTCCTGATCCACTACCGAGAGGTTCAGCAGCAGCTCGGTGTAGTCGCTGGTCTTCTCAAACAGGGCGGGCAGGATCTCGTTCAGAGCGTTGCACTGCTTGATGAACAGCAGCCGGAACAGCTCGTCCAGCTTGTTCTCGTTTTTCAGGCGCAGGACAGTCTCTTCCTCAGCGTGGGTGAAGGTCAGCTCCGCGTCAAAGGGCGTTGTCACCAAATCCGGTTCGATTTTGCCGCTCTCGGAGGACAGGACGCGGATGCGGGAAGGCAGATAGTCGTTGACCTCCATGAAACGGATGGCGATCAGCCGGTTGAACCAGGTGTAGGCAACCTCTTCCAAGATGTACTTGTAGGCCGTGGCGTAGTTGCTGTCTTTCTCTTTCCTGCGGATCACCTCCGCCAGTTTCTTGCGCTGCGGGATCGCATCGCCGCTGATGGCATACGGCTCAGAAGTTCCGATGTCATAAAACTCCATCGTCCCGGTAGACTGCGGCAACGGGTCTTTGATGCCGTCCGCTGTGATCCCCATCAATCCTGCGCGGTACTGAATATCCGCAATAAGCTTATTCCGAGCCCAGATTGCAAAGTTTTTTATGGCTGTTTTGTTCATGGCGATTCTCCCTATTACATTAAGCCGTCGATGAACATTTCGGCTTGCTGAATCAATGTTGTCCAGTCTGCTCCGGTGATGGCACTTGTTGCTATTGAAACAGATGCTTTAGATAAAACCTCACTGGAAAATTTCTTTATTCCTGCCAAAGCCTTTTGCATCCGGCTCTTTTTCGGGGCAGAAGAATAGATTTGTTCTTGCAAGGATTCCAAGTCATCCTTAACGCTTTCAATCTCTTCGGCGGCAGTATCAGTAATAGCGGGAAGTGACGAAATCAGCTTTTCGATGAGCGAGTTTAAGTCCGTTGCTGATACGCCGTTTTTCGTGTTGAGTGTAATAGAACCGCTGCCTTGCTGGATAACCGGACCATTGACCGTCCCGATGTTTTGAGTCATTGGTGCAGCCTTCTTCTCATCTTCCAGGAGGATCATCTCCTTGGAAATTTCATCGTTGATGAAATTTATCAAGGGTTTTACTGTGTTTTCCAAAAAACGCTGAATAATATCCGTGTAAGTTGCGCCCTTTTTCCATAGGTATTGCATGGCTTGTCCTAAAACATTCGTATTTGGGGTCTCCACGATGTACCTCATGTAGTCATAAATTGCTTTGATGTGACAATTTTCATCTACTGGAATGCTCGTGCTTGCCCATTCAGAGGAATGAGTCGGAAAACAAGCCTGAAAATCATATTCGACTTGATCCACAACGCTATGAACACGGTCATGGATAAATGGCGTCTTCTCAATATAATCCATCAGCCGATGGAGATTCACATCTGCATCTCCATCGTCACTTGAAAGAAGATTGCTGGATATTCTTCGAAAATCGAGGCTGATAGTTCTTAATTCTCTGTATTCACTCATAAGTCTACCCCGCAGTAAGGACAAAATATCTTTGAAGCTCCGGCGCAGTACAACGCTTTAACCCTTCGATTGCAACAAGTGCATTGGAACTCCGTTTCCGCTGTGTCCGCATTTTTTAACTCTTTGACATACACTTTTTTCAACGGCTTATATGTCATTTTTATTATGCTCTTTTGACGATTGATCGAACGAGCCATTTTCCCAAAGGCTTTATTCAACTCTTCAATCATATAGTTCTCGGCCAACGCTCGAGCTTTGTCACGAACATCTTTTGACCAGAATGCGGATTTCTCTTTTGCAAGTCCGCAGTAGGGGCAGAACAGTTCCAAAACAGGTTCTTCATCACTTTGGACTTCTCCTGCTTGCAGCTTAAATTCTGATCCGCAATACGGGCATTCAAAGGTGACATATCCTTCGCTGTCACCTTGAACAGTAAAACTCAGCGTGATATTTCCCATACGCACCTCCAATACTGCCCATTAAAACTCCACATTGACAATCGTATCTTCGTCCAGTTGCGCTTCCAGCGACTTGCGAAGGCTGTCCATGTAGCGATCAATGTCCTCCTTGCTTTCCAGACGCCAAGAAGCCGTTCCCGTCATCATCTTGATGGAGACATTTTTCGTCTTGCGGATTTTCACCGGCGCAGGGGCAACGGTTGCTTCCGGGGCAGGATTTCCGCTCTGTTTGGCTTCCTCTGCCTGACGGCGGGCTTCTTCTTCGGCCTTTTGAATTTCCCGCTTGTAGTCAAGATCAGCCATTTCATCAAGAAGCCGTCGTTTCAGTGCATCTGCTTTATCTGCGAAGCTTCTCAGCGTAGAGACATTGTTGCAGTGGGTAGCTCCATCCCGGATTTCCTGGAACTTCTCATAGTAAGCCGTGCGTTTCTGGTCGTTGTACTCCTTGGTGGAAAGTACCTCCAAAACACGCTTCCAAGCCTGATCAATCGAATCAATGACAGGGGCGGATTCCTGCTGCAAAATCTTCACATAGCAGGACATGAACCGCTCCCGTAGTTCAGGAAGCTTCGGGATGTTGGCATACGGCTTTTCCTGCCGGGTGATGGAGCGCATCTGTGCGACGATGTTTTCCAGCTCATCGTTGACGATATAGGTCTTGCTGTCATCATAGATCGCAAGCATATCCAGCGCACGGGCAAAAATTGTGGATTGTTCGCCCTCAAAGAAGGTCTTGACCGGTTCGTAGTCCTCTGCAAAGTCGAAGAAATCATCCCGCTTCTTGGAAACAGTTGTAAAGAAGTCCAAAGCAGACTGGATCTGAACGACAGACTGCATCAGCGCCTTCCCGTTGGACAGAACACGCTTGCCCGGATAAGGGTACTGCTTATAATTGACTTCCAGCCGCTCGATTTCATAAATCGTGTTTTGTGCGTAACGCTGGAAGTTCTTCATGATGGTATCTTCGTCTTCCGCCGCAGTGGCCGCACCGAAGGTTTCCTTCATCACATCCCGGATAGCCTTTTTGTCCTTATCGCTGACACGGACGCGCTCTTCCATCAGGAGCTTTTCTGCAAACGCTTTTTTGGTGATAAACCCGATAATCTCTTCCTCGGTCTTGTTATTCAGGCTGACCGCAGCACCATTGACGGTGAAAGACAGGTCACCGCGCTTAAAGAGCCGCGCTACCAGCCAGTTCACATCGTCCTCCACAAAGCCGTAAGGAGCCTTCATAAAGCGGTCCTTCACCGTCTTCATGGAGGTTTTCATGTGATTGCGCGTATTCATGGCGATAAAGCCCTGTACATCATCCAGCGCATGGGCGTTGCTCTCTGTGCCGCCTTCCAGAGAAAGGGCAAGCTGGTTGCTCTGATGGAGTATCTTGCGGATCTCTGTCTCGCCCATCGGTGCGTCAATGTAGGAAAGCTTGTGGTAAACCGTCTGCACCAACCGGCCAATGGCTTCATTGATCCGGCTGCTGACTTCTTTCCCGTTTACGCGGACAACATCGCCATTTACATAGATGGTTGCTTCTTTCAGTGCTTCGGTCAGGTAGAGCTTGGCGTTTTGGTTGCGCTCCCGCATTTCCACACGCTTTGCCTCTTTGATCGTCTCGTACTTGGCAAGCTGTGTGGAAGTGTTTTTCCGAAGGAAGCCTTCGATTTTCAGGTAGGCTTGGATTTCCGTCAGGAACTCAGCATCATTGGGGAGGACGACAAGAACTTCTCTGCCTTGACCCGACATCATCCGAAGCGTTCCGTCGTCCGTGCTGCCATCATACCACGGAGTCAGGACGCGAAGGCCAATGTCATAGTTCTGATTTGCCTTATAAGGGCGGTCATCCACAAATTGATTGAAGCCGAAAGCATAGCGCCCATTAAAAGCAGGGTAGGTGTAGCGCTTGCCGGGGAAGATGTCTTCAAAAATCATCTCCGCGACCTTGGTGATGATTTCCGGCGTTTCCACATTTTCCTTTTCGATCTCGTTGTTGACTTCCTGTTCCTCATCGGTCAGGAAG
>OHPL01000851.1_pt1 | contig 17463 bp, 16 predicted proteins | sample 1577711 | NCBI WGS metagenome assembly OHPL01 (sample SAMEA3879538, study PRJEB24766) | human gut metagenome | biome: human-associated habitat; feature: feces | place: USA | collected 1985/1987
CGAAAAAGTTTGCAAGGAAGCCGATGATCTGCTTGTAGACCCAGTCCATGATCTGTTCCAAGATTGTCGATGCGACGAAATCCCAGATAAACAAGCCGCGTCACCTGCCTTTTCTTTCCGAATTGATCACAGCCCGACGATGCCCCAGATATAGGTCGGCGCGGTCAAAGTGAAGACCAAACACGCAAAGAGAATGGCGGGCGCAGTCCATTCAAACTGCCCAGATTTCCGATAGTCAAAATATGCGGTACCTAATTTTACGAAGAAAGCAATGGCCAAAACCATATCAATTACGGGAAAAACCACGTTATCCACAACCGTTTTGATCTGTGTGGAGGCTGTGGTCCAGGTGCTTTCGACGGCAGAAGCCACATCGCCGCTGCCGGCCGCCGAAGCGACCGTTGCAAACAGCAGGCAGAGCAGTGCGCAGAAAACGAGCAGCTTTCCGCGCTTCAGAATTTTCATCATAAATTATTCCCCCTTCCATTCCAGCACGAATACGACAGACAGGACATTCTGCTCGGTAACGGGCTGCGAGACTGCCGACACGACGGCATCATAGGTGAGCGGCAGTTTTCCGTTCTCTGCAATCGTCCACGGCGAGGTCAGCGAGAACGTTTCTGCATCACCGGTTTTCGTCGTCACAGAATCGTTGATCTTGAAACCAAGCTGTTTCGCATCGACTTTCGCGTGCGCCATATCGGTCGTGTAGGGAACGAGCTGCCAGCCATTCTTGGTAGAAATTGAAACACTGGACACGATGACATCACCGGTAGACGCATTGATGATCTCTGCCGTACCGGTATGAACTTCTCCACCTTCGTCTACGACGAGGGGCAGCGTAACCGGCACTGTCACGGAGAACACTTCCGTGATCTCCCAATGCGCATAGTAGGTGCTGTCAGCATCCGTCTTGTAGATGGTGTTGGCATCGACCTGTGTGCCGCCGACCGCTTCGGTGAACCAGCCGAGGAACTCGGCATTCTTGCGTGTCGGCTCGGTAGGCAAGACAAGTTTTTCACCATAGGTCTGCTTTGTTTCCTCTGTTGCTCCGTCACCGAAATCCCACGTCAGCGTGTAGCTGTTGGCGGTAAACTGCGCGTAGAAGGTCTTGGCTGCCGTGATGGTCACGGTGTTGTACAAGCTGCCGCCAGAAGCAGACGTGTACCAGCCCTTGAACGCATGACCGGTCTTGACCGGCGTGCTCGTCGGGGCGGTTGCCGTCGCATTCGGCTTGCCTGTCGTGGTGATGCTGGCCTTGCTGTCAATGGTGCCGCCGTTTGTGCCCGCGTCCCAAGTGACGGTCAGGCTGACCGTTGCACCGCAATCGTCGCATTTGCCGTCACCGTTTGCGTCCACATGGTCGGCATACTCCGTTGTGCTGTCGCCGCAGGCGGAGCAGGATTTCGTGCGCTTATGCTGGGTATCATCCGCTTTCGACCACGAACCATACGAATAGGTGTGATTTGCATAATCATAAGTGCTTGCGCCGCAGCCGGAACAGGTCTTTGTACGGCGATGTTGGGTGTCAGAATACTTGCTCCAAGAACCGGTGGAATAGCTGTGATTGCCGTAGTCCGTTGTGGAATATCCGCAGGTGTGGCACGTTGCTGTGCGGCTGTGCTGACTGCTGCTGTAATTGTTCCAGCTTCCGTAGCTCATGCTATGACTGGCGTATTCGTAATCCGAGTCGCCGCAGTTGCGGCAATAGGCTTCGCGCCGGTGCTGACTGCTGGAATATTCCTCCCAGCTTCCATAAGAATAGCTGTGACCGGTTGCGTAGATGGTTTCGCGCTTGCTCTGGCCGCAATCGCAGCTATATTCCCGGTAGCCGTTTCGCGTGCAAGTGGCATCATTTTCATAGTCCAAAACCCATGTATGGCTTCCGCAGTCCGGGCAAGTCCAAGAACCATACGAGCCGGAACCATGATCTTTATACACATAAGTGCCGAGATTTTTTGTGTAATGACATTTATAGCACTCGTAGTACTCGGCATGGCCGCGCGAGGTGTGCGTTGTGGAAACGTAGGTGCCCTGCAAAGAATACTGTTTGCAGCTTGGGCAGGTGCCGACAATGCCGGTAGAAGCGGTCAGCGAAATGCCGGGGGCTTTCTGGATGCCGGACACGGATGCGGTATTGACTGCCGTGTTTGCAGTGTCCACATTGGGATACACGCCGTACAAATCGTAAAAATACCGGTTGCTGCGGTTGGAAGCCGCCCAATCATAGGTGTAGAACGGCACCGTTGCCTCTGGGTAGCCGATGATGTAGGCGATATAGAGCGTGTCGCCGGAATCGGCTTCGCGCCAGAACGCATCCTCGCCGATGCTGTTCAAAACCGTTTCACCGTAGTACATGGTCAGCGTGGAGAGCTTCGAGCAGTTGTAAAAAGCGTGCTTGCCAATGACCGGCGCAAGGGGCAGCTCTGCGGTGGTCAAATTTGTGCAGCCCTCGAACCAGTATGCCAAATCCGAAATGCTCAAGGTTTCCACATCCTCGAACCAGACCTCGGTGATCTGCTCCCGCACAGCCGCCCACGGCTGATCGTCTGCGCTTGTAAACACCGGCGCTTCGCCGCTGCCGGAGATGGTCAGCCAACCCTTGGAGTCCAGCGACCATTTGATGCTGCTGCCCGGAATCGTGCCGCTGGTCGCAGCTTCACCAGAAACGGACTGCACGGCGATTTCTTCGTCAGGGGCGCTTTCATAGACTGTGTGTTCGTGATCTTCGACTGCAAACGCCGAAATGCTCAGCGAAAACACCATACAGAGGGCAAGCAGCAATGCGGTGAATTTCTTGAAATTCTTCATCATGCAGCCTCCTTTTCACTCACAGCGGCAATGGTGAACACAATTGTTGCCGCATTGACGTTCGTAACAGCCTCGGACGCAGAAACTTTCGCTTTATAGCGGATGGCGAGATTTTTCTCAGCCGGAATTGCCGGAAATGCGCCGTCCACAAGCGTCAGTGCGCCCGCGCCCTTGGTGGGGCAGCCGTTGATGCTGAGTGCAATGCTGTTTTTGCCGGCGCTGAAATCATCGTAGCTGCCGATCTCAAACGTTCCCGCCTGCACGTCAACTTTTGTGACCTTGATCGCGCCGGTCTTGCCGGTGTTCGTAATGGCCGCGTTGTTGGCGCAAACCACATAGCCGTCTACGAGCGAAACTGGCAGCGCGGCGGGTACGGTACACGAAATCGGACTGACGGTGTTGACTACCGTGAGCGTCACCGGCACGCGCGCCTCGGTCGTTTCCGCTGCCGATGCAGGCACAGGAAACGCAAAAATGAGCGCCAGCGCCAGAAGCAGCGCCGCCGCTTTCTGATAGGTTTTCATCGCGTTACTGCACCTCCTTTGGCCAGAGGTAGGCGGTGTGGAGCGTCAACTCCGTGTTCAGCGTGCCGATCTGCTTGCCGTCACGATACGCCGTGACGGTCACGGTGCAATCCACGTTCCCGAACTCCGGCGCGTCCAGCAGCGTCAGCGCCGAAATGCTCTTGCCCGCAGCCAGCTCAAAGGCGTCGGCAATCAGTGCATTGTCCTTGTTGCGGCGAATCTCGATTTTGTAGGTATCGCTCTTGCTATTGTTCGTGAACTCAGCCTTCACGTCGGTTGCCCCGACAATAGCATACAGATGAGCCGGAGCAACAACAGAAAGCTGACTTCCTGCGACGATAGCGTTGAGTTGCTTTTGGGCTTCGCGCAGTCCGCTGACATCGTAAAAGATGATCTCAGTCTCTTTGTTCTGCTTTGCGCGCTCGGTGATTCTGGTTTTGATCGTGTCAATGACCGCAAGCGTGGAATCCCGGTCGTAAATGACCTTCACGGCATCGTCCACTCTCGCCACAACCACTTCCGGCATTTGTGTCCCATTATTGCAATACACGGCCTTTGTACCGCCGCCCCAGACGAGCAGCCTGCCGGTCACGGTCACGTTGTCGAGCGTAACCTTTCCGTCAGCCGCGCCGCAGCCGATGATGAGGTCGCCCTTGATCGTCATGTCCTTGAGCGTCACATCCGTGCAGCGAACGAGCAGGTTTCCATCATGGTCTTTGACGTATTCTCCCTTGACGTTGATATAGTTCTTGATGATGTTTGCGAAAATCTGCGCGAACTCGGCGCGGGTGATGTTGTCCTGCGGCGCAAGAATTTTTCCTCTGCCGTGAATATAATCCGCACCAACCATCGCCCGGACGTAGGGCAGCGCCCAGTTGGAAATCTCGCTGCGGTCGGTGAACGCGGACAAATCCGTTTTGGAATACGAATCGTAGTCCAGTTCCAGCGCACGGGCAACAACCGTCATGGCTTCCTGCCGCGAAATCGGCGCGTCCGGGGCCATTGTTGAGCTGCTGCGCCCGTTATAAGTACCCATCTGGACGGCGAGCCCCACGTCTTTGTAATACCACTTGGATTTTGCAACGTCCTTATACTGCGAAATGTCCGCCTGCTTGTAGCAGCCAAACGAGCGGTTGATGATTGCGGCCATCTCCGCGCGCGTCATGTCGCCGTTTGGATCGATGATTGTGCTGGATTTTCCGTAAAGCAAACCATTGTCCACGGCGGCGCTGACCGCTTCTGCATACCATGCAGTACGGTCATAGTCCTTGAAATCTGTAGCCTTGCGAGTGGTTGCGCTTGCCGCCGACGCGGAAACTGCCAGCGATAAGCAGGATACCGCCGCGAGGAATAATGCGAGGATTCGTTTTTTCTTCACTTGAATACCTCCTTGAATCAGGTAAGGGGAACGCTTTTGGCGTTCCCCTTTGCAATAGTGAATAGATTAAACCGCGTCCCACGCGATAACAAAGAGCACGGACGCAATCGACGTGTTGGTAACTGCTTCCGAAACCGGTGTGACAATGGCGTCATACACGATGCCAATGCTGTTTGCGGAGGTGTCACCCACACCGGACATGAAGCAGCCCTCGACTGCGGAATCCAGAAGCGTCTGCTTGCTGGCGTTCTTGCTGTCAGTCAGCTTCTTTTCGCCGTTGCCGAGCGCGAGGGAGAAACCAAACTTGTTGGAATTTACTTTCTCGTGTGCGAGGGTGGCCTTGTCACCGAACGCAGCCAGCGACCAGCCCTGTGCTGCCTCGATGGAAACGCTGTTGACCTTGACCGCGCCGAAGCTGTTGTTGACGATCTTCGCGTCGGTAGCGGTGGAAACCGTGCCATCCGTGCCAACGGCGATGGGCAGGACGGTGGGGACGGTCACGGACATCTTGGTGGCAGCCGGATCGCCGCCGATGCTGCCGTCCGCAGTAGAGGACAGGGTAACAGACGAAGTGCCAGTGCCGCCAGAAGCGTCCACGGTGTTGGCAGCGGAAGCGGAAATGGCGAGAGAAGCGAGCATACAAATTGCGAGAACGAGGGAAATGATCTTCTTGGTGTTTTTCATGGTAAATCTCCTTTTTACTGTTAATTTTTAATGGTAATGTTGATGATTGCCCCGGCCGTGCCGATGATTTCGCCGGTTTCGGGGTCTAAGTTGTGGAAATACGCGGTACATTCGTATGTACCGGCAGGGAGCGCAGTATCGAGCTTTGCGCGCTCGATCTTCGAGCCAACCGGAATTGCGTTGCTCTCGTAGATCTGGTCGCCTGTGTCATTGCGGACGATCTGGACTTTCTGCGGATAGTTGTTGATGGACTCATTTACAATCATGAGATTTCCGTCCGCAGTGCCATCTTCAAAATACGGCGCGGTGTTCATGGAAATGTTGATCATGCCCTCCGCTACCTTTTCATTGAGTTTTTCAGCAATTTCCTCCGGCGAAAGATTATCCCATCCGCCCTCGATGGCAGCGGAATCGTAGACAATGCCCGCCTTGGCGCGTGCTTCTTCCTTGCTTATGGGTGCGCTGCGGAGCGTGATGATGATAAAAATGATCGCGCCGATGGCAACGGCGGCGAGAACGCCAGCGCCGATCCACACGGCGGTGCGCGAGTTGGATTTGTGCTTGGGGTGATAATTCATAAGAAATCCTCCAAAAAATGAAATTTGTCAGGGCGGCACCACCAGACGGCGCAACAGCTTTTGATGGTACATATCAGCGGGTGGGGCCGGATTTGACCGGATGCAGAATTTCGGTTTTCTGCTTCATGCGAAGCTCCCGCTGCCGCCGTTCCTCCAGTGCAGAATAGATGCTTTCGATGATTGCCAGCGGCGGCATGGATGTGTCAGGGAAATACTTCCGCAGCCGGTCGCCGCCCAGCGTGACCTTGGTTGCGTACATATTGTCGCGCTGCGAGTTGAACTCAATCGGTTCTTCCTCCGAAGCCTTGGTTTCCTGCGGAGCGTCAGCTTCGGGCGGCGCAGCAGCGGGAACGTTCTGCGCCGGTGCGTCATTCGGCTTTTTCGTTGCCTGCATGGCAGGCGGCTGTGGGGTGTGTTCCTGCTTTGGCGGCTCTGGCTGTGTGATCGGCTCCGGCGAGACGGGCGGCGCATTGACCGCCGGCGCGGGTGCTGGCACACTGGGCGTTACCGTTGGAGTGGCCGGAAGTGGCGGAGCGGTCTGCACTGGCGCAGGCTTCGGCTGCTCCGGCGGCTTGACCGGCTGGAGGTCCTTATCCTCCAAAATCCGCCGCATCGTCATGTCATCCAGCTTGCCTTCCTTTTCTGCCGCGCGAAGCCGCTGTACCCGTTTGACATTCGGCTTATATCCGATGCCGGACAGGTGGATGACCTCATCCTGATTGTGCGGTTTCAAAAAGGAAATCTCTGACGCAACGGACAAATCAATGGAATTGTCATCCACCGCCTCGCAGACATCCTTGGTTGCTTCGGACAGGCGCAGAATACGGTTCAGCTTGCTGACACTGATTCCCATTTCCTTTGCAAGCACCGCATCGCTGTTCAGCTCCTCCGCACCCGGCACACCGCGCTTTTTTCGTCCCGCTTTTCGCTTCATGGCGGTCATTTTATTACGCAGCGTCCGGGAAAGGTCGAATGTTGAGATGTGCGGCCGATGCAGGTTGCTGTCCGCAACGAGGATCATGGCATCGTTGTCATCGATTTTCTGAATGATTGCCGGAACCGGATAATTCAGCTCGCGGGCGATCATGTGCCGCCGCTGGCCGGAGAGGATTTCCAGACCGCCCTTGGCGTTGATTCTGGTCAGCACTGGATCCTTCACGCCGTTCAGCTCGATGGATTTTTTCAGCTCCTTGTAATCATCGCTGTTGACATCGACCGAAACGGTGTTGAACTCAGACTTTTCCAGATATGCCGGATGGAGTGTAATGAAGTACGATTCGCCCTCTTTGGGAACAGGCAGCGCTTTCTTTGCCTTTTCATCCGGCGGCAGCAGCCGATCTTCAAAAATCTTTGTGATTTTCGTGCCGGTCGGACCAAGTGCGGCGGGGCCGGTCATGGCAGCAGGCATCGGCTTTGCTGCGGCTGGCGTTTCCGGCGACTTCTCCGGGACAGGTGGTTTTTTACTGTCGGTATCCGGCTTTGTGTCGGCGGGCTTGTCTGGCTGCTTGGGCGGGGTGTCCTGCTTCTTCGGCGCTGCATCCGCTTTTTCGGCGGACGCGGCAGGCGGGGTATTTTCCACCGGTTTTTTAATATCTGGCGCTGGCGCAGTTTTTTCTTCGGCAGCCTTTTCAGGCGATTTCGGCGGCGTATCCGGCTTCTTGCCGTCTATACCTGCCTTTTCCGAAGATACCGCTTTCTGCGCTTCTTCCGCCTTTTGTGCAGCTTCTACGGTTTTCGTTTTTTCCTCTGTCTTTTTCTGCTCCGGTGCAGGCACCGGTTTTACTTCTGCGGCCTGCTCCGGCGCTTTGGCTGGTTCCTCACGCTTTTTGCCGATCTCGCTTTCAGACAGCAGCCGACCGGGCGGCGTGCCGATGCCCTATCCCGAAAACGGAACTCCTTTGCTTCTTTTTCCGTCATGTCATAGACAAAAGCGGGAATTTCTGCTTTCTTTGTCAGTTCGCTTGCCTTGCGGCGGCGGTTGCCGGAGACGATCTGAAACTCGCCGTCCTCGCGCTGGCGCAGGATGACCGGTTCTTGGATGCCCTTGAGAACGATGCTGCTTGTCAGCGCCTCCAGACTTTTCGGACTCGGCGGCGCAAAGACGCTGCCGGGCAGGTCATGGATTTTAGACAGCGGAATGTTGACCGGCTTGCGCTCCGGCATCGTGGGATCGCGTGCTTTTTCTTCTGCCATGTGTTACCTCCAAAAATATATGTCAAAAAATACGTCTCACCGTGAGACCTATTTCCTGCCGAAATCATGCCGCACCTGTGCGGAATAGAAAAAGCCCATCGTCGTCGGCGCATTGTATAACGCGGTCAGAAGATAGGCTTTGATGTTATTGATTTGTGTTGTGGTTGTCCGCAGGCTGTCCAGCACATATCCAACGTGCATTTGGGTCAACTGCCGAAACCGCTCCTTGATGATCTCGATGGGAATTTGCTCTTTTCCAAGACGGATAGCATCGGCGGTGCTGCTTTGTATTTCTACGATCAACTCCACCAGCGCGTCCACGTCCTCGGCGGCGTACTGCGTACAGAGTGCGTCATATTCGATTTGATTTCTGACGCTCTCTTTCAAGCTCCATCGCTCGATCAATCGCCCTCCATTTCCCGGCGGCTTCGCTGGAGAGATAGATGGATCAGGATAGCTGAGATCAGGATAATTATTATCTAAATAACTTACTTCCTCTTTCGGGAAGTCTTGACTTCCCAAAATGGGAAGTCTGGAAGTTTGATTTTGGGAAGTCTGCATTTCCGATTCCGGGAAGTCTGGAATGGGCGCAGGGGAGGGCGTTTCCGGAACGTCCGTTGTGGTAAATTTCTTGACGTAGATTTTCGCCGGCCGGCCCTGTCCCTGCTTGACGCGCTCGATCAGCGCAAAGCCACACTTTCCGCTGTCCAGTTCCGCCAGCAGCCGAACGGCCTTGTTGTGTCCGCACATCAGGTCTGCCTGAATTTCGTCCAGCGTGTAATAGATATAAACGCGCCCAAGCTCGTCATACCAGCCGTGTTTGGCAGACAAGCCCATCCGGTCGAGCATCAGCCCATAAAGCAGCTTCGCTTCGGTGGAGAGCGTCTTGAATTTCTTGCTCCGCACCAGCAGCCGCGGGATGCGGAAGTAGCTGAACTGCTCGGATTCCTCTCCGTAAAAATAGGAGAAATTGACTTGCGTTTGCAGAAAAATCACCTCGATATGCAGATTTTTGGAACACGAACCGCTGCGAGAAAAACTAACAAATGCTTGAAAATTCGTCTGCCGTATAGTAAAGTAAGTAAGCACACTATTTGCCCCGGGTTGGTATGTATTTCACTTGCCAGCCATTTGCGTTACATCCCCAAACGCACCTTGGAAATACAAAAGACACTCTCTCACGCTGACAGGCAGCGGAAAAAGTGTCTTGTATGAAAAAGGACATACACATTGATTTCCTGTGATTTTTGATATTTTTACAATAAAAATACCCTGCTTGGGTGCATAGTTATGAACTGTTCGGGAGAGCGTTCGGTTCGCATCCGAGAGGTCGAGAGTTCGAGTCTCTTCAGGTCCACCAAAATGTTCGGAATTTTCTGATTTTCACAGAAGATTCCGAACTTTTTTGTATTCTTCAAAATCAGGCACTCTCCACAGTCGCAATTTTGCCGCCATTCGGTTCGCATCCCACACAAAGCCGTCTGAAATCCTCAAAGGAAACCCGAAACTCGACTTCCAAACGGTAATCCCGGTACACATAGACGGCCTTGATAAGCTGCGACACAATCATCTTCTTTGCTTCAAAGGTGCAGTTGTCGTAAAGGTCAGCCCAGCTTTCCAGCTTTTCAAATTCGGCCTGTTCCTGCGCGGCGCTTTCCAGCTGACGCTCCATGTCGGCTTTTTGTGCGTCTACCTCCTGCGAAAGCTCTGCGATTTCTTCTTTGCATTTAGCAACAAGGCTGTTCAGCAGGTCAACGTTCAGGCGGCTTTTGCCGCGAATGACGTTGATCGTTTCGGCTTCATAGTCAGAAAGCTCCTTTTGCTTTTCCTCCAGCCGCATGGCAGACATTTTGTAGCGGCTTCTGGCAAGCGCTGCGGCTTTTTCGTGCTGCTCGGCGATCAGACTATCCTTGGCAGAAACACGGATTCTGGAGAGCTGGTAGCGCACCAGAGCGTCCACAATTTCATCCAGTTTGATAACGCCGTATCCGGATTGGCCATCGCAGAGGTCGGGGTGCCGGGCCTTAAAATGGCATTGATACCGGCTTTTGACCTGATTGCGTACTGTTCCGTCTTTGCGGATATACTTCTTGCCGGAGGTCGTCAGCGTCAGCCGGTTTTTGCAATGCCCGCAGAAGATGTTCCCTACCAACAGAGAACTGCCGCGCAGATTCAGCGGTGTATCCGCATGGTGCGTTGTACGTTTTTCCATTAACTCCTGCGCTCGTCGAAAGGTCGCTTCGTCTACGATCTGAAGCTCCGGAATGATTTCTGATTCCGCGTTTCCATTTGAAATTACACCCATGTATAGCTTGTTCTTTATCATGCGGACGATCGTTGTATTCGGAATCATGGAACCGTCTGCGCGGCGAATCCCATTTTCCAAAAGGTAGTGGGAAATTCGTTGAGCGCCGCAGCCTTCGTTGACGTATTTGTAAAAGATGAAACGCACGATTTCTGCGGCGTCCTCGTCGATTACAAAATCGTTGACCTCTTGATTCTTCTTGTTGATCCGTCCCTGCTTCTGGAGCTTGTAGCCAAATGGTACAATGCCGCCGGTGAAGCAGCCGTCCTTTGTAAGCTGCTCCATGCGGGTTTTCACGCGCACGGAGGTTTTGATGCTCTCGCCGGATGCCTGCCAGTAACGGATATAGTTAAGCAGCTTGTCAACGTGATTGTCGAACCGCTGCTGCCCTTCTACGGCGCTCCAAACTTCAACGCCATTACGGACAAACCACTCTACGACAAAGGGCGTTTCGTCATCTCTGCGGCCGAGACGGTCAAACATATAGACAAGCAAAATATCGAAACTCCCGGCAACGGCTTCCTGCTGCAATTCCTGCATGGCGTCGCGCTCTTTTGCAGATTTCTTGAAACCGGATACGCCTTTTTCGTAAAACTCATTTTGTAAAACCCAGTCAGGGTGTGACGCGATGAACTCCCGGCAGAATTGCCGCTGCATGGGAATATCATCTTTTTCAACCTGACCGATTGTTGATACGCGATATAAGCAATTTACTCGTTTCTTTTGTTCCATAACATACACTCCATTCTGAGAAAACGTGTGTATGTCCTTGTTCGCTATTTGATTTTCAAGGTACATTTTATAGTGTAATTATAGCATATTTCAGATATTTTATCAAGTTTTGTAGCTGTTATTATAAAATCCATAGGAGAAAACCGAACGTTTCAGCGCTTCTGTAATATGCGGATCATCTTGCTCTGCATACTTTACAGAGATTGCGGCACCGCAAAGAGATAAGATTTCTTCCTGCTTTTTTGGCTTAGGTTCTGCGGTCTGTTTGTCCATGGAAATACCTCCAGAATGAATAAGCTATTGTTTTTTTCATAGGTCAAACAGACGGCAGCGGCAAACTGCTCCATAGGCATTGCACCTCCCTCCATGCTCATGGCGGGGCGTTCCATTCTGTGACGTATGGCTAACGCAAGTATCATTGTTCTTTGCATGCGGTCGTCGCACGATCCAGCCATGAATCGCTCTCCATGTAGGTGTTTCTCGCTCCGCGCCGGAACCGGTATCACCTCCCATTCCGCGCATCCCCGCGCACCCATTGGCTCGCACATACAAAAACGTATCTGTTGACCCTATTCAGTTGTAAATCAGGCTTTTACCTGCGGTTGATTGTCAACCAGGGAAAACGCAGAACCTTCCGGCGCTGTGCTTTCCCTGACCGGCAATCCGGTGTTTTGGGTTGTTCTGAAGCAGCACGTTCGCAGCGCAGACATACCATGCGCCCCTCCGGGATGATCTCACCGCACATCACGCAGCGCTCCTCAGAAAAATACATCATGGAAATTCTCCTTTGTGGGGGAATGCGTCCCAAGTCGGGACAGATTTAGATTCAGACAGATGCCTGCCTCGTAGACTGGACAGGACATCTGTATAGTCAAGTATCCTGCCGCATAATCATAGACTTGAAACCTTAGTACGCAAGTCTTGCCGTGTTACGCCTTAGCGCAAACGTTCAATGGTATGCGGTGATAGCTTATCCCTGACGGTCGGCCCATAGTTTTGCTGAGATCAGCGAAATCAGTTCTTTAGCCGTGGGCAGCTCTTCAATCCAATACGCACGCAGTTCACGTCTACGCCCGTTCTGCCAGATATCCTTGGCTGCACGATTCAACGCCCGCGAAACAGCTTCGTTGGTGCGTTTTCCTGTCCGAATCCGAACTTCATTGCAGATTACCTGCATCTTTGGCATATTCGGCTGGTATGCGATTGCAACATCAATCGCATGGCATAAGATGCAATAACAGTCCTTGCCGCGTGTCTCGACGATGGAGTATATAGCGTTCTGAACATCCTTCATGTTATACATTCCTTTCCCGTTCGAGCTGATATAAGCATAATACATTTTTCTCTGCTTTTCAGGTTTTCTGCCAAACTTTGACCCACTTGGACAAACTTTGACGGATTCAAGGTCGAAAGGCAAGAATGCGCAGCAGGTGTTCAGTCTATGGTCTACGATTATTATGCGGCATGAAAAATAGAGGGAATCCATTACCCGGACATGGGTAACGGATTCCCTCTTGTTTGCCTGTGTCCCATTCATATTGAATGTGCATTTTGTATGGTGGCACGGTTTGATTGTGTCAAGTGATTGCAGTTTACTGCACCCGATATCCAGTCATAATCAGGCCAACGATCACCTGCCAGAAGTCGTGTTCTTCTGCGCAATAATATCGGCTGTTTGGAATCTCGTGAAAGGACACGATGCGGTTTTCTTCATCCAGCCATGCTTCACGGTTTGTACGTTCTCTATCACTCATTGATACTGTTCTTGAAGGTAAAGATACACCCTTGATTGAATCTTCTGCGTTGCTTCTTCCTCAGATGTATCTCCGGCCAAATAGGGCGCAAGTTCTTCCCGAATGATTTGTTCGACAGTAGCCGTCGGGTAGTCTGCCGCTTGCAGACTATCGACGAGCTGATAGAACATATCAATCTCATGCTGCGTGATCGTTTCCTTTTCCAGCAGCCCAGTAAGCTGCACTTGGAGGACAGAATCGTTGACAGGCAGACGAAGCTGCATACTTTCCTGACAGGGCTGCGTCAGCAGGTAGCTCAAAAAAGCCCACGCGCCGGATTTTTGTTTGCTGTTCGCGTTGATAGCAAATAATTCCGAAAAATGCAGGACGCTGCCGTTTGCATGGTCACTGGGATATCCGCAGAATACATACTGCTCCATCGGCGGCAGCAGATATCGTTCTGCGTCATATGCAATGGTTTCCACATTCGTGATTACATCCAAATATAAAAGCCCATTGCACGGATACGGCTCCGCCTTGGCCGCTTCCTGCAATTTTAACAGCTGGAGCTGCGCCTTGAAGGAATCCGAATCGAAGCTGCACGACGCTTGCGCCGTATCCACATAGTCCTGCGCGCAGAGCGCAGCCATCGACGGCGTATAATCAAAGCCGTCCTCACCAGCGCTGTTTGCGATAAATGGATAAAGCGGAACATCGGAGCTCGTGCAGGTGGCTAGAACAGCTTCCGGTGTAAATGTCTCCAGTCGATCTGGGTCAACGACGTAGGTACTGATACGATAACCAACCGGCAGCCGGTAAAGATTTCCGCTTTTGGTCAGAGTCTGCCGGATACTGGTTCGCATCACGTCCAGCGGAGCGGAGCTGTCCGCGTTCATCCACGGCAGCAGATCCTCAAACACGTCCGCGTCGCGCAGCTGCTGCCATTGCGTTTCGCTCAGCAGATAGATGTCATAGCCCTTGCCAGTTCCAAGCTCGGTCAGTGCCAGTTCTTTTTCTTCGGTGGACTTCGCTTCAATCACCGTGACCCGGTATTGCGGATATAGTTTCTGAAATTCACTCGCGTAAACCGTCAAGGGCAGATCGTTGAACGCTGCCTGATATAGTGTGATCTCCGTCGGCTCTGCCAGCGTTTCGCCGTCCGGCAGCCGTTCATAGAAGCACGCGGCCTCGATGCTGCTGTTCAGCGCGAAGAAGCCCGCGTCTGTGCCGAGAACCGTCTGATAGTTGTTTGCCGCTGTGTTGGCGTTATCCTTCCAGCTCAGAACAGCCGCGACAGTCCCAGTTTCAAAATCCGGTTGTAACAAATACTCCTGATTCACAAGCAGGAGCCTGCCATCAACACCCAGCCCCATACCATGCACGTCCAGCGCCGCGCAGGAGAACTCCGCTTCCGCCTGAAGCGTCTCAGCGTTCAGCCGCACGACCTTCCCCGTCTCATAAAGCGTATCGCCTTCGACGCGCACATAGACTGCATCCGGAGTAGCCAGAATTTGCAGCAGCTGCCCGTCAAACGCGCCCTGTTCCGCAAGCTGCTGCCCATCCGCACCGATTTTGACGACCCGTTCGGCAAAGAGCAGATAGTATGCGCCGCTGCCGCCGTCAAATCCGCGCGGCTCCTCCGGATAGACTTCTGCCAGCGGTACCGTACCGAGGATCGCTCCGTCAGCATCATAGGTCGTGATCGAATAGCGCCCCTCCGGCGCGTCCGTAGTGACCGGTTCTCCATCTACATCAAAATAGAACGCTGGATAAGTACCCGCAAGCAACGCCAGCGCATCGCCGGTTCCGCACACACCATACAAATATTCCGCGTCCGGCAGCGGGAGCGCCGTGGCGCTGCCGGACGCGCCTGTCAAGCCAAGCGCCAACGAAACGTTGGAATAGGAATAGATCCTGCCGTCCCAGATGCATTGCCCCTCGGCCTGCGTGATCCCCTCCGGCAGCGGCCATGTCGTCTGCCGGTAACACTGACCATCCGGCAAATTGCGAACGTCGATCTGTACCGCCGAAGAAACCTCTGGCGGCGTTTGCACGTTTTCACCTTGGGTTTCCTGCCGCGCAGAGCACGCGGACAGGAGACATAAGCATACGACCCAAAAAACAAACAATTTCTTTTTCATAGTTTCCGTATCCCTTGTCTGCTCAAAAATGGTTGCGGACGTTTGTGCATGGAAGAAGTCGTTCATTTACCGATTTTCCATAAGGTATAGCTGCACGCGATTCTGAATCAGTGCAGCAGCTTCGCTTGCTGTTTTAGAACCGGCGAAAAAGCTGGCGCTTTCATCTGTGATTATTTTCAAAATGCCTTGCTCTGAATTCTCGACCATACTGGTATTCTCGATAAGAGCGCGGAATGCGTCTGCATCAGATGGCTTGATTTTATGGGTGAACTCCAAAAACGTTTGACCTGTTTCAATCAAAAACTGAAGCCGTTCATCCAATGCACTTTGAGAAGCTGGAATGCCAACGCCCAGCAATCCGTCCGGCTGAAGATTTCCTAATGCAAAACGGATAAATTCCCATGCCGCTTCCTGTTTATCACCCTGCGCAGAGATAGCAAAACATGACAGGAGTTCAAACATACTGCCATTTCCACTTGATGTCGGAAAGCCTACATAGCAGTAGTTATCATGATACAACTCGCCAATTGTCCCAATTCTTATGATATCCTGAATATTTTCAAATTCCAGTACGCATCGCTGCCCAAGCGTTTCTGTACCTCCGCTCTGGCCCCAATCCTTGCACATCTGCAACGCCGCAGAAAATTCTGGCGAATCGAAGCTGCAAGTTGCGCTGGTCTGATCGACAAATTTGCCGAGTGCAAATCTGCTGTACCAGCCAATTAGCCATTCGGATGTAACAAAACTCTCAAAAGGAGGTCTTTCACTGCCAAGCTCCAGAAGTCTTTCCTGCAATTCTTCGATACTGATTCCGGCATGGTCAAAATCATCATTCGCCGCAACCCAGGTATCGACGGCAAACGTATAGGGAAGCCAATAGAGCCCACCATCCTCTGTCATGCTGGTGAGCAGGCTTTTGATAAACCAGTTCCGCCCATATTCCGGGTCTGCGTCGAGATATGGTAGTAAATCCGCATATGCATTCGCGCCAAAATCGTTTGGACTTTTGAAGCAATAAAGATCCGGAGCTTTGCCTGCCATGATTTCTGTACGCAGGAGTTCCATGCTGCGATCTTCTGTTCCGTAATTTACCAGCTTGACCAGATAACGATCCTGCGACATATTGAAATCGCTGACAATTGAGGCAATCGCCACATTCCCATCCGAGGCAATTGTAAGCTCCTGTTTCTTGCTGGTATCACTTCTGCGAAGATAGGATATATAATTCTGATACGGTTCATAAAGCACATACCCGGCTTGCCAAGGGCGGATTTCCAAAAAGCCCTGCGCTGCAAGCCCGACATCTGCCCATAAGAACGCTTCCTGTAAGTTTCCCGTTTGCAGATTAACATAGCAAAGCGCATTGGCGTTCGTTGTCTGGTTATTCAACAAAAGCTGTCCCTCTGCATCAAGTCCCATGCCGCATATTCTGGTATTCTGGAAAAAGAGAGACGTTTCCACCTCATATGTTTCAAGATTCAGCGTATGAAGTTCTGCGTTGTTATAAGCCACATCAACGGATATGGCAAAGGCTTCGTCTCCAACCATTTGCAAAGAATCGAATTGCCGTGTTTCATCCAATGTGATCTTGCCTTTTTCATTCCCGTCATCGTCGATCACGATGATAGCTGCACGGCATTGAAGAATGTATCCGCCGTTGATGCGGTATATCTGCTTAAAAGTAAATCCGTTTTGGGTATATCGCTCGGCAAGCTGCAATGTGGAAATATATGTATCATTGCTGTCAAACGTAATGATCTCAAAATCGCCTTTCGGCGGATCATTCAGTGTAAAGTTGTCCTCAAAATCATAATATGCAATCGGATATGAGCCACACAGAAGCGAGTAATTGTCGCCATCCTGACACATTGCATATACAAATTCATATTCTTTGGGAAGTTCCAGTGTTTTCCGTGTATGGTCGGCACATGAATATCCAAATACTGCCCCTGTTGCACCGATTCCAGCGGTATAGACCCTGTCGCGGATGCCGAGCTGCGCTGTTGCCATAACCATACCTTCCGGTAAAGGCAGTGTTGCAAGTTCATATCCTTCAACTGCATCCGTTTCCGCTGGAGCATTCTCGCTATTTTGCGGCTTGGGACTGTCTTGGGGGAAAGAAATGCTTGGCTGCTCTGAACTCTTTTCAGTCTGCGGCCATGCGTCTGTAAGTGAGGTTACTTCTTCTTTCTGCTTACGGCTGCACGCAGACAGTATCAAAGCAAGCAATATAAGTACGATAATTATAGCGGGCTTACGTTTTTTCATATAAATGCTCCTATAAGTGTCGAGCAGGTGAAACACCTGCTCAACGTTTGGCGTAGATTATTGGTTGTTTGTGTAAAAGTGTACCAGTTAACCTCCTTTCTGCGATAAACTATCGC
>OHPL01000854.1_pt1 | contig 17427 bp, 14 predicted proteins | sample 1577711 | NCBI WGS metagenome assembly OHPL01 (sample SAMEA3879538, study PRJEB24766) | human gut metagenome | biome: human-associated habitat; feature: feces | place: USA | collected 1985/1987
GGACATCATCTGATCAAGCCACTTCCTGCGCTTGTACAATTACGATGCGAAGGTAATTATTTTAAAGCCTTGTCAGGCGTAAGGGCACAGGCTGGACTTACCTTGTACATAGATCACAAGATTGCAGCAACAGAAGAGGGCGAGCTGCAGCTGACGGATTATGGAATATCGGGAATTCCTGTATTCCAGTTTAGCAGAATTGCTGCCAGAGCATTGTCAGAACAAAAGCAGTGTCAGGTGAAGATAGATTTCCTGCCTTTTTTTCAACAGGTTGATATGGAGAAAATCAAAGAGAGTATATCAAAGGTTGCATACAAGACTGTAGAAGAGTTTCTGAGTGGAATGGCTCATAAGAAAATAGCCTCCCTGATCTGTAAGCAGGCTCAGATAAAACCGGATGTCAGAGTAGGGGAATTACCTGCAAAGAAAGTAATGTCCTGCGTGGAAGCGTTAAGGAAATTTACGGTAACGGTTAAGGCTGCTAATCCTTTTGAAAATGCACAGGTATGCAGCGGAGGTATCCCTCTGAAAGAAGTGACAGATCAGTTGGAATCCATTTACTGTAAGAACATATATATAACAGGTGAAATACTGGACTGCGATGGAATCTGTGGAGGATATAATCTGCAATGGGCATGGGCAACAGGAGTGCTGGCAGGAAGAGCCGTAGTACAGTAATAGAGAGGAACTTTATATGATCGCGATAAATCAGGTAAAATCAGAAATACCATGGAATGGTCACAGATTGCAGATTCGGGATATGATAGATTCAGAGGAAGTATTGCGTAAGAAGGCAGCAGCAGTGTTACATATAGATGCAGTACAGATTCGGAAAGTGGAAATCATAAAGCATTCTCTGGATGCACGTAAGAAGCCGCAGATATGGCAGGTGTATACACTGGGTGTTACATTACTGCATGAAGACATGGAAGCCAAAATTGTGAAAAAGTGCAAAAACAACAATGTGACACTTGTGTCAGGTCAGGCTTATACATTCCCTGACAGTGGAAGTATCAGAATGAATCACAGACCGGTAATCATTGGAATGGGACCGGCAGGACTATTCTGTGCCTATATGCTTGCAAAACATGGCTATCGTCCAATTGTTCTGGAACGTGGATATGACGTGGAAACGCGAACAAAAGCAGTAGAAGAATACTGGCAAAATGGAATCCTGCAGCCAGAATCCAATGTACAGTTTGGAGAAGGCGGAGCCGGAACCTTCTCAGATGGCAAATTAAATACACTGGTAAAGGACAAGTACGGACGAAGCAAAGAAGTCATGAAGATTTTTGTGCAGGCGGGAGCACCCGAAGAGATTTTGTATGAAAGCAAGCCGCATATCGGAACAGATATTTTAAAGAAAGTAGTAACCAATATGCGGCAGGAGATCATACGTAATGGTGGTGAAGTGCATTTTGGAAGCAAAGTAACAGGAATTGAGACACAGAACAAGAAAATAACAGGCGTTATTGTAAATAATTCTGAAAGAATAGAGACAGATCAGGTAGTACTTGCGATTGGACACAGTGCAAGAGATACTTTTGCATATCTTATGAAAGAACAGATTCCTATGGAAGCCAAGTCTTTTGCTGTGGGTATGCGTGTAGAACATTCACAGAAGCTGATTAATGAGTCAATGTATGGAACCGAACATGGTATGGAATTACCTGCTGCACCATATAAGCTGACAGCCAGAACCAGTGTGGACAGAGGCGTGTATTCCTTCTGCATGTGCCCTGGAGGCTATGTGGTGAATGCTTCCAGTGAACCGGGCAGAATAGCAGTCAATGGGATGAGTTATTCAGACAGAGCCAGTCATAATGCCAACAGTGCTATTATCGTAACCGTAACACCGCAGGACTTTCCTGGAGATGGACCTCTGGCTGGTGTGGAATTCCAACGCCAATTAGAAGAAAAGGCATACAATGCAGGCAAAGGCAAAGTTCCTGTGCAGTATTATGAAGATTTCAAAGAAAACAGAAGTTCCGAACCAGAAGAAAACAGAATAAAGCCTTGTATCAAAGGGCAATATGAGTACGCCAGTCTGCGTGGGATTTTCCCAGAGGAATGTGAAAAGGCATTTATAGAAGGAATGGAGCATTTTGATCATATTATTCCAGAATTTGCAGGAAAAGATGTCATACTGGCTGGCGTGGAGAGCAGAACCTCTTCCCCGGTACGCATACACAGAAATGAAGCGCTTCAGAGTCCGGGATTATCAGGGCTGTATCCATGTGGAGAAGGCGCGGGCTACGCAGGCGGCATTACTTCAGCGGCTATGGATGGAATGTATGTGGCAGAACAGATTGCCAGCTGCTATTCCCCTATTGCATAATCAAAAAACATGCTTTACAATAGGGAACATGAGTGTGCGATGATACGGAGGCATAAAATGGACGAGTTACGCAGTAAATTGAAAGATAAAAAGAGAGTCGTTGTGAAGATTGGTTCATCTTCTTTGCAGCACCCGGAGACGGGAGATCTTGATTATATAAAGATGGATATACTGGTTCGCGAATTGTGTAATATTCGCAATCAGGGCAAGGATGTTATTCTGGTAACATCGGGAGCGATTGCCTGTGGCAGAAGGGCTGTCCATATTTCAAAGCCCGCTACGATTGCCGAGAAACAGGCATGTGCAGCAATAGGACAGGCTAGACTGATGACAACGTATCAGCGTATTTTCTCTGAATATGGACATCTTGCAGCGCAGATTCTGATGACAAGGAATACAATCGTAGCTGACTTAAACAGATATAATGCACATAATACATTCAGTGAGCTGATGAATATGGGAGTCATTCCCATTGTAAATGAGAATGATACAATCTCTACATTTGAAATTGAGGATGTCATTGGGGATAATGATACGTTATCTGCAATTGTTACTGCTTTAACAGGCGCAGACCTGCTTATTCTGTTATCCGATATAGATGGTCTGTATACAGATGACCCACATAAGAACCCGGATGCAAAATTCATAGACAGAGTAGACAGTCTTACTGATGAATTACTCAGCATGGGAAAAGGAACTACAGGAAGTGATATTGGAACAGGTGGAATGGAGACCAAACTGACTGCTGCCAAGATCGCAACCTATTCAGGGGCTGATATGGTCATTGCCAATGGCAAGGATGTAAGAGTCATTCACCGTATTATGGAAGGCAGAAATTACGGTACGATATTTAAGGCAAATAAGAACGAGGCGTTTAATTTTGCACAGTTCGTAGATAATTTGCATAAATAAGAAACAGTTGAAAGGCATGGTTAGATAATTATGAATATGCAGGAGAAAATAGACCGGATTAATGCATTGTATCATAAATCCAAGGCAGAAGGGCTGACGGATGAAGAGAAGGCAGAACAGGCAAAGCTGAGAGCTGAATATGTTGCCAGTGTCAGAAATAATTTGAGAAGCCAGCTGGATAACATATCCATACAGGAACCGGATGGCAGTGTAGTAAATCTGGGAGACAAATACGGCAAAAAAGGACACTAGGATGAAGGCAAAGCAGGAAGTCAGAAAAGAAATTTTATCATACAGAAACCAGATGACTCATGATGAGGTAATGGACAGAAGCAGGCAGATTATTCAAAGAGTGCTGAAGACACCGGAGTATGAAGAAGCGGACAATGTTTTGCTGTATGCAGACTATTGTCATGAAGTTATGACCAGAGAACTTTTTGAAGATGCGATACTTAGAAAGAAAAGGGTATATTTCCCCAAATCTTATGGAGAAGACTGTCATATGGAATTCTATCAGGTAATCTCGGTAAAGCAGCTGGAAGCCGGATATAAAGGAATCAGAGAACCGGCAGCGGATGAATCACTGCGATACAGATTCAGAACACAGGAAGACACGCTGATGATTCTTCCGGGAGTGGCATTTGGAACAGATGGGTACCGTATCGGGTATGGTAAGGGCTTTTATGACCGTTACCTGCAGGATAAGGCACAGATTACCAGAATGGGACTGGCTTTTTCCAATCAGATTACAGAACCCTTCATACATGAAGAACATGACAGAAAAATGGACAAGATTGTAACAGAAGAGATTATTTATTCATTTCTGAGAATATAGAGGAAGGAAAAACATGAACAAAATTAAAGCATCATATGAAATACTGACCCCAATATCTGAAGGTGGCACAAAAGAATTACAACACATTGAAAAAATAGGACGTGTATGCTATAAAAGCGAGGATTATATTACAGAAGATGGGGAATCTGCCAGGAAATTTGTTGCCATGCTGATTCGTAACGGTCATGAAGCAATGATTGAACATTCATTCCTTTCCGTAAAGTTTACAGTTGACAGAGGTGTCAGCCATGAGCTGGTACGCCACAGAATCGCTTCCTTTGCACAGGAAAGTACCCGTTACTGTAATTATGCAAAGGATAAGTTCGGAGCAGAATGTGCATTCATAGATCTGGAACCGGGCATTATGCTGGACAACAAGATGAAGAAAATGTCAGGTGAAGAGATTGCACTGGTTATGGCTGAGTGGACAAGTGCCATGGAGGATGCAGAACGTCACTATATGAGGCTTCTGGAACTGGGAGCGACACCGCAGATTGCAAGAGCTGTATTGCCTAACAGTACCAAGACAGAGATCACAGTATCTGCTAATTATCGTGAGTGGCGTAATTTCTTTAAGCTTCGTGTACCGGCAGATGTTCATCCTCAAATGAGAGAAGTGACCATTCCTTTGTTAAAAGAATTAAAGGGAATGATCCCTGTTATTTTTGATGATATAGAGTGCTAGAGTAGAGATAATGCAGAAGGAGGAGATTGAGAGATGACAATTCGAGAGAAAGCTGCCATGATGAAACTGGACAGCTCTAAAATGGCTTCAACTGATATTGCAGTGAGAAATGCTGCATTAGAAAAGATAGCAGAATCACTGCTTGCAGGCAAAGAACGTATATTTGAGGCAAATGCAAAAGATATGGAGCGTGCCCAGGCAGACAATATTTTGCCTGCGGTAATTAAACGCTTGAAATTCAGTGAAGCAAAGCTTTCAGATGCAATAGCAGGAATTCATAATCTCATTGCACTCCCGGATCCTCTTTTTCGGATTCAGTTGAAGAGACAACTGGATGAAGGTCTGACACTTGTCAGGGAGACTTGCCCAATCGGTGTAATAGGTGTTATTTTTGAAGCAAGACCGGATGCTATGGTACAGATTGCTTCTTTATGTATCAAGAGTGGCAATTGTGCAATCCTTAAAGGCGGAAGTGAGACCAGGGAGACGAACAAGCTTCTTTTTGAATTAATTTATGAAGCTGCATTATCCAGTGGACTTCCGCAGGGGTGTTTATTTCAGGCTGAACAAAGAGATGAGATTGCAGAGCTTCTGGCATGCCATGAGTCTGTAGATCTTTTGATTCCCAGAGGCTCCAATGCATTTGTTCAATACATTATGAATAACACGAAGATTCCTGTATTAGGACACGCAGATGGAATCTGTCATATTTATGTGGATAAGGATTTTGACCTGGAGAAAGCAATCCCGGTGATTATTGATGCCAAGACACAGTATACGGCTGCATGTAATGCCGTAGAAACCCTGCTGGTACATCAGGATGCCTTGGAGAAGCTGATGCCGCCACTACAGAAGGCTTTTGAAGAGTATAAGATATCTTTGCGTGCTACAAGTGATATTGCAGACAGATACGGCAGTGAGTTGGCTACAGAAGAGGATTTCAGTACAGAATATCTGGATCTGATTATTTCAGCAAAGACAGTTGAGAACATAGATTAATAAATATGGTTCACATCATACGGACTGCATTATCACAGAGGATAATAAGGCAGCAGAATACTTTATGCGGATGGTAGATTCTGCGGGGGTATATCAGAATTGCTCAACACGCTTTGCAGATGGATTCCGATATGGATTCGGAGCAGAGGTTGGAATCAGTACAGGCAAGATACATGCCAGAGGACCGGTTGGATTAGAAGGGCTTGTTACATACAAATATAAGCTGTTTGGTAATGGACAGATTGTAGGAGACTATGCAAGTGGCAGGAAGTCATTTCACTTTAAAGACTTGAAATAGAAATATGGGGAACGCATTCATATGCACAAGACATGGGATGCGTTCTTTTTATGCATAAATTTTAAAAGATGGTACAAAATTGTAAGAAAATGTGATACCATAGAAATAGGAAAAATTGACTATAACTTTATGTAAATCAGGTGGGTTATGAATATCAAAGTTCAGTTATGTGGAATTGTACTACTATTGATAGGATTTTTGTTGTATTATCCGAAGAAAAAACTGCAGACATCTTCAAAGCGTGCTTTTGTGTGGTTTTATTTTATTACACTCTGCTGTGTTATTCTGGATATTGTGTCAATTGTTGTAATTGAAAATGCAGCGTACTTGCCCGTAGTATTTGTAAAATTTATATGTAAGAGTTATCTGATCAGCCTGGTTGCAACTGCATTATGCAGTATTATATATATAGGTGTTGATATTGTATTTTATAAAAACTCCTTCAGACGGGCTGAGATTGTATGTGGAATTCTGGCGCTTGCTATCAGTATATGTATTATGGCACTGCCTTTGGATATTTTCTTTGATTCTGAGACTCATGTTGTATATACATATGGACCGGCGGCGATGATGACTTATCTGGGAACAGTGGGAATTATCCTTACGTGCTGCTATTTGTTGGTAAAATATAAAGGTTATATTCAGAAGAGACGGCATAGTGCGATGCTTTTGTGGATGTTGATATGGTATGCTTCTGCATTGATCCAGTTCCTGAATCCTCAATTCCTTGTAGTTGGATTTGGCAGCTGCCTTGGGGTTGTGATCATTTATCTCCAGTATGAGAATCCGGAGATCAATATGGACCGTGAAAGCGGAATGTTCAACCAGACTGCAATCTACCAGCTTATTCGGCAGATTTATTATGAGAAATCGTCATATGCAGTATTTACTTTTATTAATGACCATCGTTTTGCCAGAGACTATATTCAGCTGACAATGCCGGGATTGATTAATGCGCTGCTTCATGTAAAAAATGCGTGTGTATTTAAAACAGCGGATGATGAAATTGTCATGATGATCCCGAATCATGATGTGCAGGAGTTTAGCACTGCAATGGTGGAAAAACTGACTACCAATGAACTAGGGCAGCATGATGAGAATGATAATTTGAAAGTCCTGTTTATGAACGATTGCCTTCTTGCACCTAAACCTGAAGATTTTTTTGCAATACTCCGCTATTGCAGAAGAAAGAAGATAACGCAGTCTGTACGGCAATTCATTGATATCAATGAATCTGTTATGAATGAGATGCTGGATGAAAATAAATTATTTAAAACCATAGAGGAAGCAATCAACAACAATCGGATAGAAGTATATTACCAGCCGATTTATTCTACCAACAATAAAAAATTTGTCAGTGCCGAGGCACTAGTCCGGATGTTTGATGCGGATGGTAAAATGCTTCCGGTATATGACGCTATAAAGGCATCTGAAGACAGTGGACAGATACACCGAATCGGTGAGATTGTATTTGAAAAGGTGTGCCAGATGATAAAGGAACAGCATATTGAGGAATATGGTATAGAGTATGTTGAAATCAATCTTTCCATGGTGCAATGTTCAGATGAGAAGCTTGCAGAACGATATATCCGTATCATGGAGGAATACAATATTAACCCCAAGTTTATTAATCTGGAAATTACCGAGTCAGCAACAGTAGAGATGAAAAAGACTCTGCTGGCTAACATGAAGAAGCTGATTCAATATGGAATCACGTTCTCTCTGGATGATTTTGGAACAGGGCAGTCTAATTTGAACTACATTGTAGAAATGCCGGTCCAGATTGTAAAGTTTGATAGAGAAATGACGAAGTCATATTTTGAAAGCCACAAGGGTCGTTTTGTCATGAATGCTGCCATGCATATGATTCAGGGCATGAAACTGCATATTGTATCTGAAGGTATCGAAACAAAGGAACAGCTTGAGACTATGGAAGAATTGGGAATAGAGTATATTCAGGGATTCTATTTTTCCAAACCGCTGCCGTTATTAGAGTTCATTGAGTTCATAAGCCATCAGAAGGAAGACAGCCAGCAGGAAAGCCTGGTAATGTAGAAAAGAGGGAATGATATGTTTAAATTTGTGAATAAGAAGAACAGAACAGTAGCTGCATTTTTGCTTGTGTGCTGCATTACGGTAAGTATGCTGTATTCAACACCTGCTTATGCGTTAGAAGTGACACAGACAGATGTAAAAATGTATACGACATCAGGTACACCTGTGTATGCCGCACCTGATCTGAATTCTACGATTGTGGTATATCTGGAGAGATTTGTGAATGTGACTGTAACAGGAATTACAGATAATGGGTTTTATCGTGTGAATCTCAATGGAGATTATTATATACCGGGACCGTATCTGATCAGTTCCGTGCAGCCTGATAAGACAGAGAAACAGAAATCACTGGATAACCTTGACAAGTTTACCAAGGCTTATCAGAATCAGCTTGAACTAATGAAGGGTTACAGCAGTGCTTTTGCACTTTTGGATGTTACAGGTGATGGTATTCCGGAGCTTTTTGATCTGAGTGGACAGGAAATCTATACATATTATGAAGAACGTGCAGTTATGATGTATTATTCAGAATATCCACTTACTTTCTATTATGTAGATAAATCACTTCTTCCATGGGGACAGATTAAGTGCAATTCTACAGATGCATCAGCTTACAAGTCAAATGCAGAAGCTGTTTCCAGATCTTATACGAATGATGATGAGACAAGAGCAGATATGAATAACATTTTGAAGAAAATTCTGTCTTTGTAGTGCGTGCTCATTGACCCTTGCAAGTTTGTATAAAATAATATATAATCAGCAAAGGTGTGTTCTGCGAAGATACGCAGATGCAGGAAAGGCATGGTTATTAGAATGAAGCACGAAGAACTGGAACAGATATTAAATGATATAGATCTGACAAAAGAGGCTCCTGCACAGGAACCACAGCGTCAGTATTATTATATGAAGAGGGCAAGACAGATCGTAGCACAGCAGGAGGAAGTACTGGGGCACAGACCGACAGCGTGTGCAGTGACATTTGGCTGTCAGATGAATGCTAAGGACAGCGAGAAACTGATCGGTATTCTGGAGACAATCGGCTACGAAATGATTGAAGATGAGTCTGCAGATCTGGTATTTTATAATACCTGTACAGTACGCGATAATGCAAACCAGCGTGTATATGGCAGACTTGGTTTCCTTAATACCATGAAAAAGAAGAATCCCCATAAGATTATCGCTTTGTGTGGCTGTATGATGCAGGAGACAACGGTAATTGAGAAAATCAAGAAGAGTTATTCTTTTGTTGATCTGATCTTTGGAACTCATAATATTTATAAATTTGCAGAGCTTCTGGTTGCGGTATATAACAGTGATCGTATGGTAATTGATATATGGAAGGATACTGATAAGATTGTAGAGGATCTTCCGGCAGAACGTAAGTATTCGTTTAAAGCAGGTGTGAATATTATGTATGGATGTAATAATTTCTGCACATACTGCATTGTTCCCTATGTAAGGGGACGGGAGAGAAGCCGTAATCCCAAGGATATTATCAGAGAGATTGAACAACTGGTATCAGAGGGCGTAGTTGAAGTCATGCTTTTGGGACAGAATGTGAATTCTTATGGCAAGACTCTGGAAGAGCCCATGACTTTTGCAGAGCTTCTGAGGGAAGTAGAGAAGATAGAAGGATTACAGAGAATCCGTTTTATGACTTCACATCCCAAGGATTTGTCAGATGATCTGATTCAGGTGATGAAAGAATCCAAGAAAATATGCCGTCATTTGCATTTGCCGCTACAAGCTGGCTCTTCCAGAATTCTACAGGCAATGAACAGACGTTATACAAAGGAACAGTATCTTGCCCTGGCTAAGAAGATTCGCCAGGAGATTCCAGACATTTCCCTGACAACAGATCTGATTGTTGGTTTCCCTGGGGAAACTGCTGCGGATGTGGATGAGACAATAGAAGTGGTAAAAGAGGTACAGTATGATAATGCCTTTACTTTTATCTATTCCAAGAGAACAGGTACACCTGCTGCCGCAATGGAGAATCCGGTGTCAGAACAGGAGATCAAGGATAACTTTGACAGATTACTCAAGGTAGTGCAGGATACAGCAAGAGAACGTGTGGGAAGACTTCAGGGACAGGTCATGGAAGCATTGGTGGAAGAAGTAAATGAACAGGATGCTTCTCTTCTAACAGGTCGTTTGTCTAATAATACAATCGTACATTTTCTAGGAGATTCCAGCCTGATTGGTTCTATCGTGAAAGTGAACCTGAAAGAATGTCATGGATTCTATTATATAGGTGAAATGGTAATATAATTAATATACTACAATCAAAATATACAATGCCACGTTGGAAAAACGTGGCATTGTTGTCGTTTTAACTAATCTTATGATTTACCCTTGAAGTCTGCGTTTTTTAGGCATATGATGAAAAAGGTTTTTACAAAATTTTTAGAAATACATAAGAGACTGTTTATAAAACAGTCGAAGGGAGACATATGGAAAAATTAAAGCCAAAGCTGTTCTCTGTCATGAAGACATATACCAAGGAACAGTTCGTAAAAGACGTTGTAGCAGGTATTATTGTAGCGATTATAGCATTGCCCTTGTCCATTGCACTTGCACTGGCGTCTGGTGTAGGTCCTGAACAGGGTATATATACAGCGATTGTAGCGGGATTTCTGATTTCATTTCTTGGTGGAAGCCGCGTACAGATTGCTGGACCGACTGCTGCTTTTGCAACAATCGTAGCAGGAATTGTAGCAGAGAAAGGCATGGATGGTCTGGTGCTGGCAACTGTTCTGGCAGGTATCATCCTTGTAGTTATGGGATTCCTGCGTCTGGGTAATCTGATTAAGTATATTCCATATACAATTACGACAGGATTTACAGCAGGTATTGCAGTTACAATTGCAATCGGACAGATCAAGGACTTTCTTGGACTTGCTTATCCGGCAGGAACAGTTACCATCGAAACAATGCAGAAGGCCAAGGCAGTTATTGCCAATATTACGACAATTAACTGGCAGGCTTTGTTGGTAGGTGCAGTGTGTCTTGCAATCCTTATTGTATGGCCTTATATTAATAAGACAATCCCAGGTTCCTTGATTGCGGTTATAGTTGGAATTCTGATGGTGAAGCTTCTGCATATGCAGGTGAATACGATTGGTGATCTGTATGAAATCAGCAATAAGCTTCCGGTTCCACATGTTCCTGTCTTTACGCTTACCGATGTGGGTGAGATTTTACCTGATGCATTTACCATTGCGATTCTGGCAGCTATCGAGTCATTGTTATCCTGCGTAGTAGCAGACAGTATGATCAACTCTAAGCATCGTTCCAATATGGAACTGATCGCGCAGGGCGTTGGTAATATCGGTTCCGCATTATTTGGAGGTATTCCTGCAACTGGTGCAATTGCGAGAACAGCAGCTAATATTAAAAATGGTGGACGCACACCTATTGCAGGTATGGTACATTCTATTACTCTGGTACTGATTCTTGTAGTATTAATGCCCTATGCAGCATTAATCCCCATGCCATGTATTGCAGCAATTCTGTTCATGGTAGCTTATAATATGTGCGGATGGCGTACCTTCGTTGGATTGTGCAAATCCGCTCCAAAGAGTGACATTATCGTTCTTGTGCTGACTTTTGCACTGACAGTTATTTTTGATCTGGTAGTAGCTATTGAGGTAGGCATTTTACTGGCAGCTATTCTCTTTATGAAGAGAATGAGCGATGTAACAGAAGTAGAGGGCTGGAAATATCTGGATGAAGAGGATGATCCGGATAGTATTGCCCTGAGGGCAGTTCCTGATCATACACTGGTGTATGAAGTGTCTGGCCCTATGTTCTTTGGCGCAGCAGATAAGATTCTTAAAATCTCTGTAAAAGAGGACACACAGTTCCTTATTATTCGTATGAGAAGTGTAAATGCCATTGATGCAACAGCAATGCATTATCTGGAACAGTTATATGAAAGCTTCCATGCAAAAGGCATCCAGATTATTCTGTCCCATGTAAATGAACAGCCTCGTTCTGTTATGGACAAAGCTGGATTTACAGAGAAGATCGGAGAGGAAAACTTTTGTATTCATATTGATGAAGCTCTGGAGAGAGCACACATTCTGGCAGATGTACAGGATAGACTGGATACAAAGGCTTTTTAAGATAAGTTAGTTATAACAAACTAAATTTCATTTATGTAAATAATGGACTTTGAAAAATTCCATGAATGTGTTAGAATATGGAATAGGCAGAGACGGGCAAAACAATGTGCTTTTGCCCGTTTTTCATGTAATAGGCAAGAATTCTTTATTATGTAAAATTATATACAGAAAGGCTTAGGTAGAATATGGCTGGATTAACACCGATGATGCAACAGTATATGGAGACGAAGAAACAGTACAAAGATTGCATTTTATTTTACAGACTCGGTGATTTTTATGAGATGTTTTTTGAGGATGCAATAACAGCATCCAGAGAATTGGAGATTACTTTGACAGGAAAGGACTGCGGACTGGAAGAAAGAGCTCCTATGTGTGGGGTTCCTTTTCATGCAGTGGATGGATATCTGAACAGACTGGTATCCAAGGGATATAAGGTGGCTATCTGTGAACAGGTAGAAGACCCCAAGCTTGCCAAGGGAATCGTGAAACGTGAAGTAATTCGTATCGTAACACCAGGTACGAACCTGAATACACAGGCATTGGAGGAATCCAAGAACAATTATCTGATGTGCATTGCCTGCTTCCAGAATAGAATCGGAGTGTCCATTGTAGATGTAACAACGGGTGATTTCTATATGACAGAAGTAGAAGGACTTGCCAAACTTCAGGATGAGATCTACAAATATATGCCAACAGAAATCATATGCAATGATGCATTTGTGATGAGCGGATATGATATTGAGGACTTAAAGGGCAGACTTGGTATGGCTGTCTACACATTGGAACCCTGGTATTTTGATGATGATGGATGCCGCAAGTGCCTGATGAATCATTTTAAGGTCAATACACTGGCTGGGCTTGGATTGGAAGATTTCCCATCCGGCATGATTTCCGCAGGAGCTGCCATGCAGTATCTTCTGGAGACGCAAAAGACTGATCTGACACATATTAATCATATCATTCCTTATCTGGCAAGCAGATTCATGCTGCTGGACAGCTCTACCAGACGAAACCTGGAGCTGACAGAGACACTTCGTGAAAAGCAGAAAAAGGGCTCATTATTATGGGTATTGGATAAAACCAAAACTGCAATGGGAGCAAGGAGACTCAGAAGTGATATTGAACAGCCCCTGATTAATATAGATGATATCAATGCCAGGTTGGATGCTGTGGAACAGCTTTGTAAGAATACAGTCTCCAGAGATGAGATCAGAGAATATCTGAATCCAATCTATGATATGGAGAGACTACTTGGCAAGGTAAGCTACAAATCAGCCAACCCCAGAGATTTGCTGGCTTTTGCCAATTCCATGGAGATGCTGCCACACATTAAGACAGTATTAAAGGAATTTGATTGCAGACTTTTATCTGAAATTGAGCAGGAAATGGATGGTCTGGAAGACATTGATATGTTAAGGACTGCGAAGACAGAAGGTAAGACCTGGCTTGCCAAGCTGGAAGAGGAAGACAGAGAGCGAACCGGCATTAAGAATCTGAAGATCAAATATAACAAGGTATTTGGCTATTATTTTGAAGTTACGAATTCTTATAAAGATATGGTGCCGCATGACTATATCCGTAAGCAGACTCTGGTCAATGCAGAAAGATATATGACTCCCAAACTTAAAGAATTGGAAGATACGATTCTGAATGCCGAGGATAAATTAAATACGCTGGAATATGATGTCTTTTGCAAGGTAAGAGATGACATTGCCAAAGAACTTGAAAGAATCCAGAAGACAGCCAAGGCTGTGGCAAGACTGGATGTCTTTGCTTCCCTGTCTGTCGTAGCAGAACAGAATCATTATGTCAGACCGGCTCTGAATGAAAAAGGCGTAATTGATATCAAGGATGGCAGACATCCTGTAGTAGAGAAGATGATCGACCATGATATGTTCGTGGCAAATGATACATATTTGAATAATTCCAATCACTGCATTGCAGTCATTACCGGACCTAATATGGCTGGTAAGTCAACTTATATGCGACAGTCAGCACTTATTGTACTTATGGCACAGCTGGGCAGCTTCGTCCCTGCCAAGAGCGCCAACATTGGAATTGTGGACAGAATCTTCACACGTGTAGGTGCTTCTGATGATCTGGCAAGTGGTCAGAGTACATTTATGGTAGAAATGAATGAGGTAGCCAATATATTAAGAAATGCAACTTCCAAGAGTCTGTTGGTGTTGGATGAAATCGGAAGAGGTACTTCAACCTTTGATGGTCTGAGTATTGCCTGGGCAGTTATCGAGCATATCAGTAATAAGAAGCTGTTAGGTGCCAAGACCTTGTTCGCAACACATTACCATGAATTGACAGAACTGGAAGGCAAGATGAACAATGTCAACAATTACTGCATAGCAGTAAAGGAAAAAGGAGATGACATTGTATTCCTTAGGAAAATTATTAAGGGTGGAGCAGATCGAAGCTATGGTATCCAGGTGGCAAAGCTTGCCGGCGTTCCGGATATGGTAATAGACCGTGCCAAAGAAATTGCGGAACAGTTAAGTGATAATGATATTACTGAGAAGGTACAGAGTATTGCAGTAGACACCAGGGGAGATAAGCGTAAATCCAAACCGGTACATTATGATGATGTAACGATGGGACAGATGACGTTGTCTGATACAGTCAAAGATGAAGACATTATTCAGGAATTGAAAGAGATAGACATTACGACTCTGACACCGATGGATGCTATGAATACCCTGTATCGTCTGCAAAACAAGCTCAATAACAGATGGTCCGTGTAAGTAGTGTGAAAAAACCATATATGGAAGTTTTTTCACACACGAGAGTTGTGTCTGCGTACACTTGACACAAACTCGATATGCGCAAAGAACGTGCGCAGAAATGAGGGAGAGTATGGCAAAGATTCATGTATTGGATAATGGTACAATAGATAAGATTGCAGCGGGTGAAGTAGTAGAGCGCCCTGCAAGTGTAATTAAGGAACTGGTGGAAAATGCCATTGACGCCGGAGCTACTGCGGTGACAGTGGAGATCAAGGAAGGCGGCATTGAATTTATCAGAGTAACGGATAATGGCGCAGGTATTGAGAAGTCAGAAGTCAGAAACGCTTTTATGCGCCATGCAACCAGTAAAATAACACAGGTATCTGATCTGTTGAAATTACATAGTCTGGGATTTAGAGGTGAAGCGCTTTCCAGTATCGCAGCAGTATCCAAGGTAGAATTGATTACCAAGACCAAAGAGGATATGACAGGAATCAGGTATTGCCTGGAAGGGGCACAGGAAGTCTCCTACGAGGAAATCGGAGCGCCGGAAGGAACAACATTTATTGTAAGAAATCTGTTCTTTAATACGCCGGTCAGAAGAAAATTTCTCAAAACTGCTATGACAGAGGGCAGCTATGTAACTGATCTGTTGGAACATCTGGCATTGTCAAGACCTGATATCTCGATAAAATATGTACTGAATGGACAGACGAAATTCTTTACCAATGGGGACGGTGATCTGAAAGCAATTATTTACCGTATCTATGGAAGAGATATCGCCAATGAAATGATTCCTTTTCAGACAGTGGAAGAAGATCTGGTATTAGAAGGATTTCTTGGTAAGCCGGTGTTAAATCGTGCCAACAGGAACTTTGAGAATTACTTTGTAAACAGCCGCTATATCAGAAATAAGCTGGTGTCCAAGGCAATAGAAGAGGGATATCAGTCCTATATGATGCAGCATCGTTATCCGTTTACAGTGCTTCATATTAAAATTAAGCCTGAGCTTATTGATGTAAATGTTCATCCGGCGAAGATGGAAGTGCGTTTTCAGCAGGAAAACGAAATTTATGAGCTGTTAGCAGGCGCAATTGAAAATACACTTCGCGGCAAAGAATTTATTCCTGATGTAAGTGATGATGGCAAGGCAGAAAAGAAGGTGCAGGAAAAGCAAAAGCTGCCAGAGCCTTTTGAGCAGAGACGTCTTCAGGCGATGAAGGAGATTATTCCACCGCCACCTGCAGAACATAAAACTCAAAATGAACAAAAGCCATCAGCAGAACATAAAACTCAGAGTGAACAAAAGCTGCCAAGAAACGAAGAACAGCCAAAAGTGTCGTCAAAACTTTCTGAGCCTGTTTGCGAATATAAGGCAGAAAAAAAGCAGACAATAAAGGATTCTGATTCGAAGTGGGAGTCTGCCTCTGGTATACACAAACGTATTGGACAGGATGTATCTCAAACTGTTAATCAGATGCCTACTCAGCCAGAACAAAAATTAGAAAAACCAGAACACGCTGTTTACGGAGCCGTTATTGTCGGAGAAGGCAAGAATCCATCATCGTCTGATTGGACAGCTGTTTGATACATACTGGCTGATTCAGTATGGAAATCAACTTTATATAATGGATCAGCATGCTGCACATGAAAAGGTAAACTATGAGCGGCTTATGGAAGCATACCGCAAAAAGGAGCGTATTACTCAATTTGTGAGTCCGCCGATGGTTATTTCACTGACAAGGGCAGAGGAAGCGATTTTAGAAGAATTTAAAAGTGAATTTGAACGCATTGGTTTTACAATTGAACCATACGGCGGGCGCGAGTATGCAATCAGTGAGATTCCGGCAAATCTTTATGGAATCAATGAAAAGGAGCTGTTTTTGGAGATGCTGTCTGATCTTGAGGATAGAGGAAGCATGCAGCCATCCGAACTGATTGCATCAAAGCTTGCGTCGATGTCTTGTAAGGCAGCTATTAAAGGCGGTCAGAAGATTTCGTTTCAGGAGGCAGATGCGCTTGTGTCACAGCTATTGACACTTGAAAATCCGTATGCGTGTCCTCATGGAAGACCAACGATTATCACGATGACTAAATATGAGCTTGAAAAAAAGTTTAAGAGAATTGTGTGATTGTATAGTTTTGAATAGCAAACAATAAACTGCAACGAGCAATAGGTAGGAATAAAATATGACAGAAAATAAGAAACCACTTATTATATTGACCGGTCCAACGGCTGTGGGAAAAACAAGCGCTTCAATTGGACTGGCGAAATCGCTTGGCTGTGAGATAATCAGTGCAGATTCTATGCAGGTTTATAAATATATGGACATTGGTTCTGCAAAAATTATGCCTGATGAGATGCAGGGCGTTCCTCATTATCTTGTGGATGAGCTGCTGCCAGGTGATGAATTTTCCGTAGTGCGCTTTCAGCAGATGGCAA